>Ga0256405_10003555_pt1 | contig 31839 bp, 22 predicted proteins | sample RumenRJG_02DNA_FD_189096 | JGI IMG/M metagenome (GOLD analysis project Ga0256405, IMG submission 189096) | Bovine rumen microbial communities from Lethbridge, Alberta, Canada - RJG_02 | ecosystem: Host-associated > Mammals > Digestive system > Stomach > Rumen | place: Canada: Alberta...
AACTACGCACTGATCAGTCATCTGGACATCGGTTTCGAGGATGGTTTCTCCGTGCTGACAGGTGAGACGGGCGCCGGCAAGAGTATTATCTTAGGCGCTCTGGCATTAGTGCTGGGCGGCCGTGCGGACAGCAAAGCTATCACTGACGGCGAAGACAAATGTATCATTGAGGCGGAGTTTGATGAATGTATCATCCGCCGCGAGTTGTACGCCAACGGTAAGAGCCGTTCGTTTGTGGATGACGGATTGGTAACTTTGCAGGAGTTAAAAGTGCTGGCCAACAAACTGATTGACATCCATTCCCAACACGCGAACCTGCTGATAGAGAACGGAGATTTCCAATTGGAGGTCGTGGATGCCATTGCCCGGAATGAGCCTCTGTTGAATGCCTACTCTGCTCAGTACGAGCGTTATACAGAGGTAGTGGAGAAATTGAACAAGGTTCGTTCACTGGCAGCGAAAAGCCGTCAGGACGCCGACTATATCCAGTACCGTTATAAGCTCTTGGACGAGGCGCAGTTACAACCCGGTGAGAAAGAGGAGTTGGAGGAAGAGCAATACCGGTTGAGCCACGCCGAGGATATCCGTGCGGCTCTGCAGACTGCCATAGAGGCGTTGAGCGGCGAGCAAGGCAGCGCCATCGAAGCCTTACGTGCCTGCCGGTTAAACGAAGCGGCTCCGGCGTTGCAGGAACGGATAGAGAGCGCCCGTATCGAGTTGCAGGACATCGAAGAAGAAGCCCGGCAACTGCTTAACCGCGTAGAGATGGACCCGCAGCGGTTGGAATGGGTGGAAGAGCGGATTGCGGCCTTGGAAGAACTGCTGCATAAGTTCGGGGCAGAGAGCGTAGAAGAACTGATCACCACCCGTAATGAGTTAGCCGAACAAGTAGAGCGTTTCGACAGTTTCGATTTTGAGATCGGGCAAGCGGAGAAAGCCGTAGCACAGGAACGTGCCGCTCTGACAAAAGCCGCGGAAGCGCTGACCAAGAGCCGCAAGGCGGTATTGCAACCTATCTGCCGGCGGTTAGAAGAAGGTCTGACGCGGTTAGGTGTGGCGCACGCGAGAGTGGAGATTGCGATAAACCAAACCGCCGATTTCACGCCGAATGGTTGCGACGAAGTGCAGTTGATGTTTGCCGCCAACCTCAACCAGAGCCTGCGGGCAGTGAGTGAAGTAGCTTCCGGCGGCGAAATCAGCCGGTTGATGCTATGCGTTAAGGCATTGATAGCCAGCACGAAAGGCCTGCCGACAATCATCTTCGACGAGATAGACACCGGCGTGAGCGGCAATATAGCGACCCAGATGGCTACTATCATGCGCGAGATGGCTACCCACCGCCAGATTATCACCATCACCCACCTGCCGCAGATAGCGGCTTTGGGCGAACATCACTACAAAGTATTCAAGGCCGATACGGACAAACGCACCGAGACGCATATCAGCCGGCTGAATGACGAAGAACGGATCACGGAGATAGCTACCATGCTGAGCGGCAAACAAGCCTCAGAAGCGGCTTTGCAGACTGCAAGACAGTTACTGGGGTATAAATCGTAAATGGTAAATGACTAAATTGTAGATGCACTTATGTTGCCATTAGCGGAAAGAATGCGTCCGAAGACGCTGGATGAATATATAGGCCAGAAGCACCTGGTAGGCCCGGGTGCTATCTTACGGCAGATGATAGAGAGCGGGAACATCGCCAGTTTCATTCTGTGGGGTCCTCCGGGCGTAGGCAAGACCACGTTAGCACGGATCATCGCCCACCGGTTGCAGCGTCCGTTCTATACGCTGAGCGCAGTGACAAGCGGCGTGAAAGAGGTACGCGACGTGATCGACAAAGCCAAACGTACATCGGCGGTAAACGCCGGGCTCTTTGCGCCCGCAGACAGCCGAAGCCCCATTCTCTTCATCGACGAGATCCACCGGTTCAGCAAGAGCCAGCAGGACAGTCTGCTCGGCGCCGTGGAGGAAGGGACTATCACGCTGGTAGGCGCCACGACGGAGAACCCGAGTTTCGAGGTCATCACACCGCTGTTGAGCCGTTGCCAGGTATATGTACTCAAATCGTTGGAGAAAGAGGACCTATTAGAGCTGCTGCAAAGGGCATTGACGCAGGACGAACATATCCGCTCGTTAGGGCTGGAAGTGAAAGAGACCGAGGCACTCCTGCGGTACAGCGGAGGCGACGCACGGAAGCTACTCAATATCATCGAGTTAGTCAGCAACAGCGGTGTAAAAGTGATAAACAACGAGACCGTCACCAAGCAGTTGCAGCAGAACCCCGTGGCGTACGACAAGGACGGCGAGATGCACTATGATATCATCTCTGCGTTCATCAAATCCATCCGCGGCAGCGATCCCCAAGCCGCTATCTACTGGCTGGCACGGATGATCGAGGGCGGCGAGGATCCGAAATTCATAGCCCGACGGCTGGTGATCTCCGCGAGCGAAGATATCGGTTTGGCCAACCCTAATGCGATGTTACTGGCCAACACGTGTTTCGAGGTGGTGAACAAGATAGGATGGCCGGAAGCACGTATTCCGTTAGCGGAGACAACAGTCTATCTGGCTACCTGCAAGAAAGACAACTCCGCCTATATGGCTATCGACGGCGCGCTGGCAAAAGTGCGTGAGACAGGCAACCTGCCTGTTCCGCTGCATTTGAGAAACGCTCCGACAAGTTTGATGAAAGACTTAGGATATTCCGACGGATACAAGTATCCGCATGACTATCCGGGACATTGGGTTGAACAACAATACCTGCCGGACGAACTGGCAGGAACTGTATTTTGGCATAAAGATTGATGGCTGGTTTTTACGTACATTTGCCATTTTGCACGAAACGCTGTTTATACTGCGATTTCTTCTCCACGACTCTCCTTCCCCGACGGGCGGCATACGTGGATGCCCTGTTGCAGGAGATAGCAGAGAGGAAGAAGGAACTGAAGGATCCTATCAAGACGATTTATCTTGGAGGCGGGACACCCAGTCTGATGGACAGTATCGATATATTCCGCATCCTCCGAACCATCGGCACCGACGATGCCGAGGAAATCACGATGGAGATGAACCCGGGTGATGCGAATCCGAGATATCTGCAGGAGATCAGGCAGTGCGGTGTGAACAGGCTCTCTATCGGCATACAGTCGTTCCGGGACGATCTGCTGCAACTCATCGGCCGGCGGCACAATGCCATGCAGGCAATCGACGCAGTGCACATGGCGCAAGAGGCCGGGTTTGACAATATATCCATTGATCTGATGTACGCCCTTCCCTCCCAGAGGATGGCAACCTGGAAAGCCGACATCGAGATGGCGTTGCATTTAGGCGTACAGCATATATCGTCCTACGGATTGATGTATGAGGAAGGCACCGCGCTGACGAAAAAGAAAGAGCAAGGCGAGTTAGAGGTCGTGGATGAGGAGACGGAGAACAAGATGTACGACTATCTCTGCAAACGGCTCAAGCAAGCGGGGTTCGTACATTACGAAGTAAGCAATTTCGCTCTGCCCGGGTTTGAGTCCAAGCATAACAGCAGTTATTGGGACGGCACACCTTACATAGGCGCAGGTGCGGGTGCGCACAGTTATCTGCCGCCGGTAAGGAGTTGGAACATAAACGACCTGAAAGCCTATATAAAAGGAGTACAGAGAGGAAATCTGAAACGCGGGAAAGAGGTACTGACAGAGAACGATCAGTATAACGAACAAGTCATGTTAGGACTACGTACCGCAAAGGGATGTATGCTGTCACCGTCGGTTGACCGTCGTTTGACCGTCGGGAATTATATACAATCGGGCCTACTGAGAGAGGAAGAGGACGGGCGGATTGTTGCAACCCAGAAAGGTCTCCATATACTGAACAGAATCATTGAAGATCTGATGGTCTGAGATAAAAGAAAAAAAGCCCCGGAGACAAAGGGGAAACAACCGGAAAGAAAGAGTTTGAGCATATGAATAAAAAGAGTTGGTATAAACCATTTATGATTTGGTTTTGGGGTCTCTTCATAGGAGGGATTCTGGTTATTTGGCTGGTAATGTGGCTCATCACCCGTGGTGTGTTAGGTTACCTGCCCCCATTGGAGGAGTTGCAGAACCCGAAGAACCGCTTTGCGAGCGAGATTATCTCGTCGGACATGCAGTCGCTGGGTCGCTATTACCGTTATGAGAACCGCGTAGGCGTGCAATACGACGACCTCTCGCCGGACCTCATCCATGCGCTGATAGCCACTGAGGATGCACGTTTCTACGACCATACGGGTGTGGATTTCAAATCCATGTTCCGCGCAATCCTTAAGTTAGGCCGTGCCGGCGGTGGCTCCACCCTCACCCAACAGTTAGCCAAGCAGTTATGGTCTCCGCGTGCGAACAATATTGTGGAGCGCGCCATGCAGAAGCCCATCGAATGGGTCATTGCCACGAAACTGGAGCGACTCTACTCGAAAGACGAGATCCTGGTGATGTATCTCAACCAGTTCGATTTCCTGTACAACGCCGTGGGTATCCAGTCAGCATCGCAAGTCTATTTCTCCACCACTCCTGCCAAACTGAAAATCGAGGAAGCGGCGATGTTAGTAGGCATGTGCAAGAATCCTTCGCTGTATAACCCGGTCCGTCATCCGCAGCGTGCGACCAACCGCCGCAACACGGTTCTCGGTCAGATGGAGAAATACGGCTATATAGACGAGGCGACACGGGATTCGCTTGCAGCGCTACCGTTAGAGTTACATTACCGCTCGGTGGATCACAAGCAAGGCGCAGCTCCTTATTTCCGTGAGTACCTGCGCGGCGTGCTGACCGCCAAAAAGCCTAAAGAAAGCGACTACTCGGAGTGGAACAAACAGCAGTACAAACTGGATCTATGGCAATGGGAGAACAATCCTTTGTACGGTTTTTGCGAGAAGAACCACAAGCCGGACGGCTCCAAATACGACATTTATCAGGACGGTCTGAAGATCTACACGACCATTGACTCTCGCATGCAACGGTATGCCGAGGAAGCCGTGAGCGAGCATATGCAGGCACAGCAGAAATCATTCTTCAAAGAGTTAAAACGCAAGAAATCAGCACCATTCTCTTCTTCTCTGACGCAAGAGGAGATCCAGGGAATCATGAACCGCTCCATGAAACAGACTGACCGCTACCGCAACATGAAGCGCGCCGGTGCAAGCCACGACTCCATTATGCGTTCGTTCAAAGAGCCGCGGGAGATGCAGGTGTTCACCTACGACCGCGGCATGATAGACACGACGATGAGTCCGTATGACTCGATCCGGTGGCAGAAAAGCTACCTGCGCTGCGGATTCATGTCGATGGATCCCCATACAGGCTATGTAAAGGCGTATGTAGGAGGACCTGATTTCGCACATTTCCAATACGACATGTGCACCAAAGGCCGTCGTCAGGTAGGCTCTACCGTGAAGCCGTTCCTCTATACCTTAGCGATGGACGAAGGCATGTGGCCATGCGACAAGACCGTCAACGAACCTATCACTCTTATTGACGGCAACGGCGTGGAATGGACCCCCCGTGACACGCATGACAAGTACCGCGGCGACACAGTAACGCTAACTTGGGGTCTGCAATACTCGTCCAACTGGATTTCCGCCTATCTGATGTCCCTCTTCACGCCGGAACAGTTAGTGAAAATCATGCAGTCCTTCGGAATACAGGGTCAGTTGGACCCGGTGGTGTCACTCTGTCTGGGTCCGTGCGAGGTGAGCGTAGAAGAGATGGTGGACGCCTACACGACGTTTGCCAACAAAGGTATCCGAACGGAACCGCTGTACGTGACACGTATCGAGGACAACAACGGCAACGTGATAGGAACATTCACGCCTCGCACGCATGAGATCATCAGCGAGAGCACGGCTTACAAGATGATTTACATGCTCCGCCAAGTGTTGGACCACGGCACCGGCGTGCGTGCGCGTTTCAAATACGGCATCACGGCGCCTATGGGTGGCAAGACCGGCACAACGAACAACAACTCCGACGGATGGTTCATGTGCTTCACGCCTTCTCTGGTCAGCGGAACGTGGGTCGGCGGTGAGGACCGCGGCATCCATTTTGACACCATGGCGGAAGGTCAGGGCGCCTCAATGGCCTTGCCTATCTGCGCTCTGTACATGCAGAAAGTGCTGGCCGACGAGGAATTAGGTTACAGCCCGGAGGAGCAGTTTGACGTGCCGGCATGGTTCGACCCCGAAGAAGGATGCAAGTAAGGTGAAAGGTGAAAAGTGAAAGGTGAAAGGTGAAAAGTGAAAGGTGAAAGGTGAAAGGTGAAAGGTGAAAAGTGAAAGGTGAAAGGAAACATAGCACGATTGGGTTGAGAGGAATCATATTCCTTTCACTTCTCAGTTTTCAATTTTCAATTTGCAATGCGCAGCTGAATACCGACCGCATCACAGCGATCGGCAGGAATGCGCTGTATTTCGAGGACTATGTGCTCTCCATCCAGTACTTCAACCAAGTGATCCGTCTCAAGCCTTATCTCGCCGAGCCGTATTTCTACCGGTCGATAGCCAAGATCCAGTTGGAGGACTATCAGGGAGCCCTTCGCGACTGCAATGATGCAATAGAACGCAATCCTTTCTCGCCGGGTTATTACTACACCCGCGGATATATCTACCGCCAACTGAACCGTTTGGACGAAGCCGAGAGAGACTACACGGAGGCACTGCATTTCGCGCCGGAGAACAAGACCTATATACTCCTACGCGCAGACACGCGTGCCTCAAACAAGCAGTACGACGCCGCGCTGGAAGACATCGCCCAGTTGCTGAAACGCGAGCCGCAGTCGGCGTCCGTCTGGGGCGAGAAAGGACACATCTGTATTCTGAAAAAAGACACACTCAGCGCGTTAGAGGCTTTTGAAGAGGCCGCCAAATACGACAAGAGCAATCCCGCCGTATGGTCGGCACTGGGCGTGACTAACCTGATGCTGGAACATGAGGAAGACGCGTACGTGCAGTTGACCCAGGCCATCAACTTAGGTTCCAAATGGGCCGGCGACTATATCAACCGCGGTGTAATCCATTACCGGCGGCATAACTACCGCGGAGCACTCTCAGACTACGACCAGGCCGTCAAACTGGCGCCGCGCGATGCCGACTGCTATTACAACCGTGGCGTGCTTCGTCAGGAGGTAGGCGATTATAACCGTGCGCTGGAGGATTTCCATACTGCCATTGCCTTAGCGCCCGAACGGACAGAGATGCGCTACCAGCGTGCGCTGGTGGAGATGCAACTCAAGCAATGGAAAGCCGTCATTAGCGATCTGGACACCCTGATAGCCCGCTATCCGTATTTCCTCCCCGCCTATTACATGGCAGCGCAGGCATATACGCAACAGGGCAACAGCACTACAGCGTACCGCTACCGCCAGCAAGCCTATGAGTTGGAGCAACGCAAAGACGAGATCCAGACGCAGCAAGCGTCTCAACCCCATACAGACGTGACCATCGCCGAGGCACAACCGCAGAAGAAAGACCGTCGCAAGGAGTTCTCCGCTTCTACGGCGCAGAACCGCAACGACATCCCGGAGGAGGAACAGAAATACGACTCGGAGACCCGCGGCACCGTACAGAAACGCTACCAGGACGTCGTGAACGAGCCGAATATCGTGCTCAGTTATTACAGCCAGGACATGAGTCTGAGACGGACCAATTACTACCACCCGATAGTAGATATCATCAATAAAAGCGGGGTGCTTCCGGCTGCGCTACGGTTCACTCCCCAGGAGCTGGCACTGACAGCCGAGATGGTGGATTTCCATTTCTCGGAGATCACCCGTCTGTCCCGTATGATAGACGAAGCCCCCACCGCGGAGCTGTGTTTCACCCGTGCTATCGAGTTTGCCGTCGTACAAGACTACGCGAGTGCTATAGACGATTGCACGCGTGCACTCAATTTCGCTGAACTCTCTCCCATGCTGGCAACTGTAATTACTTTCTGCCGCGCCAACTGGCGATACCGGTTGCTGGAATACAAACGCGCTACGGGCGAACAGGAGAACACCGTGAACATGGATTACGATATCATGCTGCGCGACTACGACCAGGTGATCCGCCGCCAGCCGGACTTTGCGTTTGCGTATTACAACAAAGCCAATATCCTCTGTGCCCAGCGGGAATGGAAAGACGCTATAGATTATTACACGCGTACTCTCCGGATAGACCCGGATTGCGCGGAGGCATATTTCAACCGGGGACTGACATATGTCTATACCGGCGAGAATGAGAAGGGGCTCTCGGATCTGTCCAAAGCCGGCGAGTTAGGTATGTATCAGGCCTATAACATGATCACGAGATTCAAATAAGGTGAAAAGTGAAAGGTGAAAGGTGAAAGGAGACATAATAGTCGGAAGTGGCTGTGGGTAACGGTTCTGTTCGTTCTGTGTATTTCGGAATGCCAGGCACAACTGCTCTACGAGATTAGCGGCAGAGGTGCCCGTCAGAAATCGTATCTGCTGGCAACCAACCGTTATGTAGAGATGCAGTTTTTAGACACCATTCCGAACGTGTTCAAATGCTTCAGCCGTTGCCAGCGCGTGCTGACGGAGTTTGCCATGCAGGACTACGAAGCCCTCTCCGCTTTGCGCCAAGCCGCCCTGCTCCCCGACTCTATCAAGCTGAGTAATTTCTACAGCGAAAGCGAATATCAAGAGATAGATGACGGCCTTCGCATAAACATAGGGATGGGCATGGATAAATTATGCCGGATGAAGCCATCGTATCTGACAGAGCTCTACAGGACTGAACTGATGAAGCAATGGATGCAATACGACGAGCAGAAATCCATGGAGAGTTTCTTTGAGGCAGTGGCGGCAGAAAGAGACATGCCGGTAACGGGATTAGACAATATAGGCGAGACGATGTACATGCTTTTCGACCGCGAGCCGTTTGAATGGCAGTGCCGCGAGCTGCTCAAAGTAGTGGAATATCCGGAGAACGAGGTGAAGCAGGAACGAACCATCAAAGCCATGTACCGCGACGGACGCCTGACAGATATCTCTTATCAGGTAGAAGGACCGAACAACAACACCTCTATCTCTTATTCGGACTATCAGGTCTATTGCCAACGGAACGAACAATGGGTAAAAAGGCTGCAACCGTATCTGAGCAAAGGCGGCGTATTCATTACGCTCAATGCCATCTATTTAGGCGGCGACAAAGGATTGATAGCCCAACTGCGCGCGGCCGGCTACCGCGTTCGCCCAGTGAACAGAAATACAAAAATCAAATAAGGTAATATGAAAAAGATGTTATGGATGTGCGCAGCCCTTGTGATAGCTGCCACAATGAGTGCTGCAGAACGCGGCAAGTTCATCCACGTGGATGCTACGGTCAACAAGAACCTCAAACCGCAACTGGCTTTCAGTCAGAAGAAGGCGGAAGGACAGGACGTCACCACCCTGCTGGTGCAGACGGTGAATGTAAACGGGTTCAACGAGTTCAACGACGCTTCGCGTGTGCTGATGCGTTTTACGGACGGTAAGATGGTCCGACTCAACCGCGTAGCCGGTTCGGCAGTAGCCACTCGCAAGTACAGCAAGAAAAACGGCACTGCCACTATCTCCTATTACGAGACCGTGACGGAATACGAGGTACTGCCGGAGGTGATTGAAGCCCTGGAAGCCGGCACCGCCATCATCAAAGTGCGTATCGTATTCAAGGAGAACGAATCGAAAGACTACGACATAGCCGAAGGTTACCAACCGAAGATGGCAGCCGATTTGCTGAAGTCATACCAGGAAGCCGTTAGCAAAAACCAGAAAGCTAACAGCGACATGAGCGATGAGGATTTCTAAACGTCTCGTAATAATCGGTCTGGTCTCCCTGCTCCTCTGCCCCGCCAAGGCGCAGATCGGCATGCAGGAATTAGGTGATTCGCTGACGGCCTATACGGGTTTCTCACCCGTGTGGGCTCCTGCCGTGCGGGTAAAGAACCTGCGGGTGAACGGCAACAACGTGACGGTCAAAACGAATACCACGCTCCGCGACGTACGCTGGACACAAGAGAACGTAGCTCAGCTCAAACGCAAAGTCAGTCGGTGGGTGCTCGGTCATGAGAAAGGCAAAGTGACTATCCAAGCAGGCAGAACGAATATCGAGGAGTTAGTCACCGAGTGCGCCAAGAACCCGGGAAACGGTCTTTACAAACAAGCCGACCTGACTGACCGGCAGATAGTACTCTACCCCAGCCACGGCTTGTATTTCAACCACAAACGCGACGAATGGATCTGGCAACGCGCGACCCTCTGGACGACGGTGGAGGATCTGTACAGCCATGAGTATGTGCGTCTCATCACCCGCATGCTGGAGAACGCCGGCGCTACGGTGCTCTCCCCCCGTGCCGGTCTTGAGCAGCAACAGCCCGGGCTTTCCGGCATGCCGCAATGGACAGAAGGCGCACGGTATTGGCTGAGCTCGCAGAAAACGGACTCTACCCTATGGAACCTCTATGAGGGAGACGAGTACAAAGACGACATGAAATGCCGTGCGATGTGGGTGAACTCCCTTCCGGGAACAACCGATCTGTGTCTGGCGCTTCATACAGACGGACTGGACAGCGGCAACGACAGTACGATAATTGGTACGCTGGCTATCTACACCGCCAAAGACGATGAGGGCAACACCAGGCTTCGTGACGGCCGGGACCGCGAGAAGACCAACCGCAATCTGGCAGACCGGATACAAACCCAGGTAATACAAGACCTGCAGACGGTAGCACCGGAGTGGACCCGACGGCAACTCAAAGAAGCCAACTACTGCGAGAGCCGTGTGCCGGTTGTGCCGAGTATCATCCTGGAGCTACTGAGCCACAAGAACATGGCGGATATGCGTTACGGTCTGGATCCCGCCTTCCGGTTCAAGGCCTCGCGGGCGGTATATAAAGGTATATTGCGATACCTCAACGGCAAGTCGGCTGTCGTGCAACCGCTTCCGATAAAGGATTTAGGTATCCAAATCACGCCAGACGGCGGCGCTACGGTCCAAGGAGCATTGCGGTGGAGACCTGTGCGGGACACCCTGGAGCCAAGCGCTACACCGACCTATTACATGGTATATATCCAAGCCAATGACGGCGAATGGGACGTGCAGCAGGTGGAAAAAGATACAGCACTCACGGTGGAATTGCAACGGGGCGTGAAATACGACTACTATGTAGTAGCCGGCAACGAGGGCGGTCTCTCCTTTCCCTCGCCGGTGGTCAGTGCCTATTGTGCTTCCGTACCAGAAGAGACAGAGAAAGAGCGTTTTGCGCTGGTAGTGGATGCGTTTGACGAAGTGTACGGTGTGGAATGGTTTGCAGACTCCACGTACGCAGGTATCGTACCGGGTTCTTACGCATGCGAGGATGGCTTCTCGTGTTCGTACATCGGCCAGCAATGGGATTACCGGCGTAGCAGCCAGTGGACCAACGACGACAACTGCGGCTGGGGCGCCTGCTACCGCGACCATGCAGGCCAGCTGACAGTAGGCAACACGCATGACTGGAGTTCGCAGCACGGGCGGGTATTAAGAAAGATGAAGCTATCGTACGCCTCCTGTACGGCAGGCATGGCCGGTCTCTACCGTCCGCAGTGCAGTGAGATCCGTCTGATGGATGTCATCTGCGGCAGGAACCGCAGTCCGCTGAACGACTCACTTTACACGGTTATGTCTTCGTATCTTGACCAAGGCGGCCGGGTGCTACTCAGTACCGACCATTTCAGCGCGATAGACCAGAGGTGGGCAAAGACATATCTTCATGCGTCCGCTTATGCGGCACAAGCCACCCGCAGCGGAAGGGTAAACGGGATTCGTCACCGGTTGTACCAACTGGTTTTGGAACCCAACGAAGAACAACTCTTCACCTGCCATCCTGAGGCACTTATGCCGACAGACACTACGGCTATCCGACTCGCCACTTATGAAGACATGCGATGCCCTGCGGCAGTAGGATACGAGCGCAAGACAGTGGTTTTCGGCTTCCCGCTGGAGGCCGTCATGGAGTTTGACAAGATTTACCGCCATTCCGTAGAATGGCTGTTAGACAAATAGATATCATTTATGGCAAAAAAGAAGAATTTACCTGTTTTTGAACATATCACCATCAGCGGTGTGGCTGCAGAAGGCAAGGCGCTTGTGCGTATCAACGACATCGTGACGTTTGTCCCCAACTGCGTACCGGGCGATGTAGTAGATCTGCAAATCACGAAGAAGAAACACTCGTTCATGGAGGGCAAAGTGCTTCGTCTGGTACAGCCGAGTGCCACGCGATGCGAGGCGCGATGCAAACATTTCGGCGTGTGCGGAGGGTGCAAATGGCAGATTCTGCCGTACGAGGAGCAGTTGAGATACAAACAACAGCAGATCGTGGACAACCTGACGCGTATCGGCAAAATCGAGTTGCCAGAGATCAGTCCTATCCTCGGCTCAAAGCATATCTACGAGTACCGCAACAAGCTGGAGTTCACTTGCGCGGACCGTAAATGGCTGCCGTGGGAGACGATAGAAGCAGCAGGCGGATTAGACCAGATTGATCCGACCTACGGCTTGGGCTTCCATATCCCCAACTGCTTTGACAAAGTGCTGGATATAGAGGAGTGCCATCTGATGCCGGAGATCAACAACCGGATACGCAACGGCGTACGTGAATACGCTCGGGCACACGGGCTCACATTCTATAACGAACACACGCACGAGGGACTGCTCAGGACACTTATCCTGCGTAACAACCACAAGGGCGAACTCATGTTAGTCGTCTCCTTCGGGGAGAAAGTCGAAAGTCAAAAGTCGCAAGTCGAAAGCTTTCTGGAGTACCTGCATCAGGAGTTTCCGGAGATTATCTCGCTGCAATATGTAGAGAACCTGAAATACAACGACACTATCGGCGATCTGGACGTGAAAGTCTATTTTGGTCAGGACCATATCATCGAAGAGATGGAAGGGCTGCAATTCAAAGTAGGTCCCAAATCGTTCTACCAGACGAATACCGAGCAGGCTTACGAGTTATACAAAGTGGCGCGTGAGTTTGCCGGGCTGACAGGAAATGAGTTGGTTTACGACCTCTATACCGGCACCGGAACGATAGCCAATTTCGTTGCCCGTAACGCCAAACGGGTCATCGGTATCGAGTATGTGCCCGAAGCGATTGATGATGCAAAAGTCAATTCGAAGATCAATGGAATTGAGAATACTCTCTTCTTCGCAGGCGACATGAAGGATATTCTGAATGACGATTTCGTGGCCCGATATGGTCGTCCGGATGTCATCATCACCGATCCTCCGCGCGCCGGTATGCATGAGGATGTAATAAATGTGATCCTTCATGCGGAGCCCAAAAAGATTGTATATGTCAGCTGCAACCCGGCTACCCAAGCCCGTGATCTGCAACTGCTGGACGCCAAATACAAAGTGACCAAAGTGCAGCCGGTAGATATGTTCCCGCATACCCAGCACGTGGAGAATGTGGTAGCATTGGAGTTGAAAGTTGAAAGTTGAAAGTTGAAAGATGAAAGGTGAAAAATGCTAACGATATTTTTATTTATCTATTTTGTGTCCTTTGCGGATAAGCCGGAGAAAAGCGTTCCGGCTTTATCCCCGCGCGCCATCGAACAACGCGCCAAATGGGGCATTGCAACGGACGAGAAGGACTATCCTGTAGCCCGGCTATATACAGACAGCCTGCAACGGATGGGCGCTATGATCCATCACACAAGCCGCTGGTTCAATGGCGCGACAGTGGAGATGAAACCGGAGCTGGCGGAGAAAGTGAAAGGGCTGAAATTCGTGACAGAGGTGGAGATGACGCGTGACAACACGCATCCCGGTGAACTCTATGCCAAACACCGAACACCTCTCTTTACTGCGGTCCCGGAGAAGGAAACAGAGCTACTGACAGATGACCAACTGCGGCTATACAACCTTCTGCCGCTACACCAGGCCGGTTTTGAAGGACAGGGCATCCTAATGACAGTCTGCGACGGCGGGTTCCAGAATGCCGACCGTCTAAGCTGTTTCCGGCATGAGTTAGAACTCGGGCACTTTGATTTCACAGATGACGCCAGTGATTTCTACGGGTCAACAGGCCTGCACGGGACTTGCTGTCTGAGTGCCATCTCCGGCATCCGGGAGGACTACCACGGCGCAGCCACCAAGGCACAGTATTACCTCATGCGATCCGAGGAATACGAAACGGAATCGCCCAAAGAGATGGATAATCTGGTAGCGGCATTGGAGAAAGCAGACTCGCTGGGTGTCAATGTATTCTCCGTCTCGCTGGGATATGCGATGTTTGACAATGACGAGTGGACACTTCCGAAGACGGCTTTGGACGGCAAGAGTACACGTGTCTCTCAAGCCGCTACTATCGCAGCACGCAAAGGCATGTTAGTATGCGTAGCAGCCGGGAACGAGGGCTCCAAAGAGTGGCAAACCATCAGCGTACCGGCAGATGCAGATAGCGTATTGACTGTAGGAGCAGTAAGCACGGACAGCGTGATTGGAGCCTTCTCCAGTTATGGTCCTTCTGCCGACGGACGCATCAAACCAGATGTATGCGCCGTAGGCGTACAGGCAGTACTCATCAATGCCGGCGGCAATACATACCGGAGCAATGGTACCAGTTTCGCCACGCCGCTGCTGGCAGGTCTGGCGGCATCGCTTTGGTCTGCTCTTCCGAACGAAAACGCCATGCAGATACGCGAACGTATTATCCGGTCGGCTGACCGTTACAACACCCCCGATACTTATCAGTACGGCTATGGTATTCCCGATGCGTGGAAAGCCTATATGATGAAACTGCCGATGGGACTAAGGGATGTACAAATGGACAATGGACAATGGACAAAGGTTCTCCGGGACGGACAAGTGCTGATTATCCGAGGCGGACGGAGCTATGACCTCATGGGCAGGGAGATTATAAACCGAGAAAGCCGGTAGCAGAGAATCGGGCACAAAAAAAGAGCAAGCTTACTACATCGCACCGCTACAACCTCCTACCCTTGCTCCGGTCAAGGCCTGGGGGAGTTCAGAGGGAGCTGGTCGTATAGGACTTGCTCTATATCTCAAAATCGGGTGCAAAGGTACTACTTTTTTTTGAATTATGCAAGTTTTTTTTACAAAATAAATTCAACTGCACATCTATATATACTACGTATATATAAATATAAGTAGGATACGTGTTAGGTCCGATGCTGGTCCAATGTTACTCTTGGACTACTCCGTAAGTCCAGGCAAAAAGTCATGTTAGAAGTCATGTTCAGGTCATGTTAGAAGTCATGTTCAAGTCGTGTTGGAAGTCGTGTTAGAAGTCATGTTAGAAGTCGTGTTCAAGTCGTGTTGGAAGATTTTATCATAGGACGAATTAAGGCGGAACTGCCGTTTGAGCCGAATGAAGAGAAAGCCGGGTTGTTCAAAGCACTCGGCACTTTTCTGGTGTCCCGTGAAGAACGAAAGGCATTTATCCTGCGCGGCTATGCCGGAACGGGCAAGACCAGTGTGATGAGTGCGTTAGTCCGTGCGTTAGCGGGGCTGAAACAACCTTGCGTACTACTCGCCCCTACCGGCCGGGCGGCGAAAGTGTTAAGCAAATACTCCGGCAGACAGGCATACACCATTCACAAGAAGATTTACCGGCAAGACCAACTGGGTGTAGAGGCCTTCTCGCTGAGCGACAACCTGCATAAGAACACGCTTTTCATCGTCGATGAGGCGTCCATGCTCTCCGGCAACCGCGACAACGGTACTTTCGGCAGCGGCTGCCTGCTGGACGACCTGGTGCGATATGTCTATAACGGACAGGGATGCCGTCTGCTGTTGCTGGGTGATGACGCCCAGTTGCCGCCGGTCGGGAGTCTGCAGAGCCCCGCGCTGGACGCGGATTTCATGAGTGGGTATGGGTTACAGGTGACCGGTTACGGGTTACGGGAAGTGGCACGCCAGGCGCTGGACAGCGGTATCCTGAGTGAGGCGACAAGGATCAGGGAACTTATTTCTGGTTCGGAATACCCGATGGCCAATTTATCCATCCATCCCAACGGAAAGGACATCGTCAAGCTGCAAGGGGAAGAAGTCATCGAGCGGCTGGAGGACAGTTGGCGGGAAGCGGGCTCCGAAGAGACACTGATCATCGCACGGAGCAACAAGATGACCAACCTCTATAACCAAGGCGTGCGTGCACGTGTGCTCTGGAAAGAAGACGAACTCTCCAACGGCGACCGGGTGATGGTAACGAAAAACAACTATTTCTGGACAGAGGCTTACGATGACCTGGAGTTTTTAGCTAACGGCGATATGCTGGAAATCAATCGTTTGACCAACATCCATGAGCTGTACGGTTTTCACTTTGCACAGGCGGAGTTACGGTCGGTGGACTATAACTGGGAGATAGAGGCGATGATTTGGCTGGACACCCTTACCACCGACAGCCCGGAGACCAACTACACAATGCAGAAAGAGCTCTTCGGCCGTATTGCGGAGGATTATCCGGAAATCCGGAACAAAAAAGAGCTGGTCAAAAAGATATACGCTTCGCCCTATTACAATGCCCTGCAGATCCGTTACGCGTATTGCGTGACCTGCCATAAAGCGCAGGGCGGCCAGTGGAAACATGTCTATCTGGACACTTCCGGCATCGGCGAGGACGAAGAGCGGATGGCAGACCCGACGGAAAGACAGGAATATCTCAGATGGCTCTATACCGCGGTGACGCGTGCAACGGAGAAAATCTATCTGTTGCGATAAGCAAAGACATTTATTTAAGAAATTTATGTCCATATATTTGCATATATGGAGATTTTTTTGTAACTTTGCACCCAAATTGGCAATTTATAACAAACAATAATTAATTTAACGATGAAAAAACTCTTATTTTTCCTGGTCGCAGGGTGCGCCCTAATGGGATGCAGATCAGACATTGATCTGAAGAACATTGACGCCAAGGCCCAGGTTGACGGTGGTTTGGCGTTGCCGGTAGGCAGCATTCGCGCCACCATCGGCGATTTCTTAGGCGCCGAGCAAGTCAAAGAAATCAAGGTGGACGAGTATGGTATTTTTCACTTTGTGGATACCATTGACATTCCGACCAAAGATTACCGCAAGATCGATGTAGCCAGCTACATCATCAAGGACGAAAGCACGTTGCATTTCAGCATCGCAGACAAAATCGGTACGGGTACTATCCATGGAGATGGAACCACAGTCACCAACCTGCTCTTTGATCTGGAGCTCGGTATGAAAGGTATTAACGAGGATGCCACCGAAGAGCGTATCGACAGTATCTGGGTTTCCGAAGCCGATTTCACATCTATCATCAATGTAGAGGATTTCCAGCTGAACTGGAGCGAGATTCAGGGTGTGCAACTGATCTTGAGCGACCAGTTCCGCCGTCCGGAAGGAAAGACGATTGACATTCCGGTATCCGGCAAAGATTTTGATCAAGAGATACCGATCAAGGTACGTGATTTCACGCTCTGTCTGATGAAAGACAAAACGAATCCATCGGCCGGTACAGTGAGCAAAGTTAAGTTCCAGATTTTGTTCAAAGTACGTCCGAATAACGGTCACGAGATTCCTGTCTCGAATGATAGTAAGTTTGCTTATAACCTGCAGGTTAAGGTGATTAACTATGATGCTATCTGGGGTTTGTTCGAGGCCGGAAACGAGATGCGCGATGAGCAAAAACTCAACATGGACAGCCTGTGGGAAGGATGGAAAGACCTGAAGAAACTCAAAGTCCGTTTTGCAGAGCCGAGCATCGAGGTGTTTGTATCGCATAAGATCGCAGCTCCGCTCCGTATGTACATAGATTCGTTGACCGCTGTGGATTCGCTGGGAAACACCACCTACGCGTTATGGGATGGTGACAGCAAGACGGATTTTGACTTGCGTCCTACCCTGTCGCCGTATAGCCCTGATTTGAACGACAGCGTGACCAATACGCGTCTCTTCAACTACGAGCCGAGCAAAGGACATATAGACCGGATGTTTGACGTGCGGCCTGATTATTTCAGCTATGGTTTCCACCTTCAGTTGGACAAGAACTCGCGTAGCGACTATCCTTGGAACCAACACCGTATCACTGCGGATCATAAGGTACGCGGATATGCCGTGGCAGACCTGCCGTTTAAGTTCAACAAGGGCTCGGAGTTGGAATACATCACTACCTTCACGGACGTCGATCTCAGTAAGATTACCCTCGACTCTCTCTTGGCAAGCGCAGATATATTGGATACCGTCAATGCCACCGATCTGAAGTTGATCATGAGGTTTGAGAACAAGATTCCGTTCAATATTGACGCACGCTTCGTTTTCCTGGACAAAGACAGCATCAATATGAATATGATCTTGTTGCAGGACAGCACCAGCAATCATATCCGCATCCCTGCTCCGAAGATGACTGCTCCGCAGGATGAAAAGAGCTATGGAGAGGTGCTTGAGGCTACAGACGCCACGCTCATCATCCGTATTGACAAGAGTAAGTTTGACCGTTTCGCGGAAGTGAAGCATATCCGCATGGATGCCGCTATTCTCGACAATCCGCAACGGTGTATTATCAAAGACAGCTCCAGTCTCTTAGTGCAAATAGGTATCACTGCGCAGATTGATGCAGTGCTTGATTTTAACAAGAAAAACAAATAACAGGAGGGCGAAACAATGAAACAGATGAAATCTATTTTGGCAGCCCTCGCGGCTGTGTGCACGATTGCAGCTTCTGCGCAGCAGGTGAACACCCTCTATTTCCTGGAGAACGCTCCGATGCGTCATACTATCAACCCGGCGTTCCAACCGGTAAGCCAGGGATATATCAACTTCTCCCCGTTAGGATGGACATCGATGAGTCTCGGCAATAACTCACTGACAATGAGCGATATCTTCATGGTGGATCCCGCTACGGGCAAGACCATCACCCCGATCCACCCGAACGGTGACAAGGAAGCATTCCTGAAACGTTTCCGCAGCACCACGCTCACGAACGGAGAGATGACCTTCAGCTGGATCAACATGGGATTCCGTATCAAGAAGAACGGTTATCTGACTATCGGCATCAACGAGCGTCTTCAGAGCAGTTCCTATCTGCCCAAAGCCATTCCTGAATTCTGGCTGGGCGGTATGATGAAAGATCTCAACGGCGGCTTGAACACCTTCAACCTGAACGGTTTAGGCTCCGATGTAACCGCTTATACCGAAGTCGGCGTAGGGTACAGCCACAAGCTCAACGACCAATGGACCATCGGTGGTAAACTGAAGTTCCTGATGGGTTCGTTCCATGTCGGAACAAACACCAAGAATCTGGCTATCGACGCTTCGGCTTCCCAATGGCATATCCACGGCGACATGGGTATCGATGTCACCGGTCCGATTGAGGATGACTACCTGACACGGTATATCGACAACCGCTCCGTCCGCCAGATCATTGACGGCGAAGGCGCAGAGCCGTTCCAGATGGACAGCCTTATCAACTACAAAAACATCGGCAATCTGCTGACCCCCTCCGGCTATGGAGCAGCACTTGATTTCGGTTTCACATACAAACCTATCGAGCAGTTGCAGATCAGTGCCGCCATCGTTGATCTGGGCTTCATCTATTGGACGGGAAGCAGCAAATACAAGTGCTCTGTAGATACCGTCTTCGACGGTGCAGGCCTGGTGGATTATAACGATCCGGCATACCGCGATGCGGACAACAACTTCTCCACCTCTATCCTGATGGATACCGTGACTAACCGTCTGACCAACCTGCTCAACGGCACCAAGATGTCCGCCGATGGCAAATCCGGCATGGCGAAGATGCTTACCGCCCGCCTGAACGTAGGTCTGGATGCGAATTTCTGGGACAACCGCGTAGGCGTAGGTATCGTGTCCGCTACACGCCTGCATAACGCGCGGATCTATGAGGAGGTGACTATCGGTGCCGCCTTCCGCCCCGTGAACTGGTTCAATATCGCCGTGAGCTATTCGCTGATTGACAACGGCAAATACAGCAATATCGGTGCCGGTCTGGGCTTTATGCCGTATGACGGTATCAACCTCACCCTCGCGTTGGATTATATCCCTACGAGTTATGCCAAGGTGCCTAACTCGAACCTGTATCTCCTCCCGGACAAGGCCAAGATGCTGAATCTGGCGATGGGCTTCTCCATCTGCTGGGGATCCAACCGCCGCGACAAAGACAAAGACGGCGTATGGGATAAGATTGATATGTGTCCCGGTACGCCGCGTGGCGTGGCGGTGGACGAGAGAGGTTGTCCGCTGGACGAGGATAAAGACGGGGTACCCGACTATTTGGACCGCTGCCCCGGTACACCGGCTGCAGCTATCGGATTTGTGGATTCGCTGGGTTGCGAACTGGATACCGACGGCGATGGTGTAGAGGACTACAAAGACCAGTGTCCGAATACGCCGGAGGCCGCTTGGGGTAAGGTGGACAGCGTAGGTTGTCCGTTGGATACCGACGGTGACGGAGTACCCGATTATATCGACCAATGCCCGGATACGCCGGAGGCCGCTTGGGGCAAGGTGGACAGCGTAGGTTGTCCGTTGGATACCGATGGCGACGGAGTGCCCGATTATATCGACCAATGCCCGGATACGCCGGAGGCCGCATGGGGTATGGTGGACAGCGTAGGTTGTCCGATTGACAGCGATACGGATGGTATTGCCGATTACCTCGACGAATGCAACGACACACCGGTTGAGGCATACGGCTTCCTGGACGAGCACGGATGTCCGAAGGACAGCGACGGCGACGGTGTACCTGATTACAAAGACGAGTGTCCGCACGTAGCCGGTATCGCAGCCAACAAGGGCTGTCCGGAACTCAAACGCGAGGTACGCCAGCTCCTCCAGAAGGCTATGCAGGGTATCGAGTTCGAGACCGGCAAGGCTACTATCAAGTCCAAGTCCTACCCGCTCTTGGACAAGATCGCCGCTACCTTCATTGAGAACGAAAACTACGTGATTGAGGTACAGGGCCACACCGACAATACCGGTAAGGCCGAGGTTAACCAACGTCTCTCCGACAAACGCGCTAACGCCGTGATGGAGTACCTCAAGAAGAAAGGTGTTCCGGCAGAGCGGATGTCGGCGCACGGCTATGGTCCGGACATGCCTATTGCAGACAACAAGACCAAGGCCGGACGTCAGAAGAACCGCCGCGTAGAGTTCAAGATCACCTTCGAGGAGGTACATATCGAGACTATCCTCGACCACGCTGACCAACCGGCTCCCGCACCGGCTCCCGCTGAATAAGCATTCTGGGTGGCGGCTTTGATCGGCCGCCACCTAACTAACACATTTATAAACAATCATTAATACAACACATTATGGGACGCGCATTTGAATACAGAAAAGCGACTAAACTGAAAAGATGGGGACACATGTCCCGCACATTTACCAAACTGGGAAAAGAAATCACGATTGCAGCCCGCGAAGGCGGACCCGATCCGGATTCCAACCCGCGTCTGCGTGCATTGATCCAACAGTGCAAACGCGAGAACATGCCGAAGGATAACATCGACCGCGCTATCAAAAAAGCTACCGACAAGTCCTCCGAGGGCTACAAGGAGATCAACTACGAGGGATACGGTCCGCATGGTATCGCTATCTTCGTGGAGACCGCTACGGACAACCATATGCGTACGGTAGCCAACATCCGCTCTTACTTCACCAAGTTCGGTGGCACACTCGGTACGCAGGGTTCGCTGCAGTTCCTCTTTGACCGCAAGGCTTGCTTCACCGTGACGATGAAAGACGGCATCGACCTGGACGAATTGGAGCTGGAACTCATTGATTTCGGCGTAGAGGAACTCGGTGTAGACGAGGAGGAGAACACCATCGTCATCTACTCGGATTTCAACGAAGCTATCAACATGCAGAAATACCTGGAGGAGCAAGGCTTCGAGATCCAGTCCATTGAGTTTGTACGTATCCCGAACGACACCAAGGAGCTCACCGACGAGCAACGCGAGTCCGTTCAGAAACTCATCGACAAAATCGAGGAGGACGAGGACGTACAGAATGTCTTCACCAATATGGCAGAATAGTCGAAAGTCAAAAGTCGAAAGTCGAAAGACCTATGATGATCGAAGATTATTTTTCATTAACAGAACGTCAGGCTGGGCAGTTTGCTCAGCTTGACGCGCTTTATCGCGACTGGAACAGCAAGATCAATGTCATCTCCCGCAAGGACATTGACAACCTCTACGAGCACCATGTGCTCCACTCGCTTGCGATAGCCAAAGTGCTGCCTTTCCAACCGGGCACTACCATTATGGATGTAGGTACCGGCGGCGGTTTTCCGGGTATCCCCTTGGCGATTCTCTTCCCCGAATGCAAGTTTCTGCTCATTGATTCCATCGGTAAGAAAATCAAGGTGGCATCGGAGGTGGCTAACGCCTTGGGGCTGACAAACGTGACCTGCAAACAGGAGCGTGCCGAGGAGGAGAAGCAGAAATTCGACTTCGTGGTCTCCCGCGCGGTGATGCCCCTACCCGACCTGGTCAAGCTGGTGCGCAAGAATATCTCCAACCATCATATCAACGCTGTGCCCAACGGCCTGGTGGTGCTCAAAGGCGGAGATTTACAAGAAGAACTCCGCCCCTTCAAAGAGGCGGAGGTCACAGATTGCAGTACATTCTTCAAAGGAGAATGGTTTGCGACGAAGCAGGTAGTTTACCTACCCTTATGATCCCAAGCCCCGCCCTCGCGGGGCTTGCTGTTTGTCTCAACTTTCCGAATGTCAGCGATAATGCCGAGAGCAAAAATAATGAAAAACTTTCTCATATTCTTTTCTATATAAACAATGTCCATTTCTCCGGCATACTATGCCGGTATTGACGTGTCCATTAGCCCGAATGTCATTCGGGATTTCTTTGAAAAGGATAGCGATTAGCCTATACATCGCGAGGTGTTCATGTTGCTTTTCAATATTTTCTAACGGCTATGACTCCATGTATAAATCCTGTAGTAGCCTGATATGACTGATATGCTCCTGGTCCTAGTCTCCACTCACTATAATTTACACTATTTCATTATTGCATATAATTTAATGCGCAACATACTTCCGGACTGCGCGAACACGTTGAGATGAATCCCGACTAAATTTATCTGTTTCGGTATAAGTCTGCTGCTGTTCTCCACTATTTTGTCTTATTACAATATTAAAGGTAACAGCCCCCCAAGAGCCATATTCTTCTGATGTCCAATACTGACCTTTAACTTCTATATAATAGGGGGCTTGATTATTTACTACATTCGTTTTCCAGCCTTCTATATTTTTCGTAGCAAGATAGCAGGCTTGCAATTCATCTGCTGTGGGAAGATACCAATCATCATACCCTCCAAAAGAAAGAGCATCACAAGCAGAAACTGCATTTTCCCATGTCATAATCCCCATATCTGGATAGAGTTTATAAGTATATCCGGCGTATTGTATTGTTGGCATGTTGGCATAGTCCAAGTTCTCTTTGCTGATTGTAACCATCTCTCCATAGGATGTGCCATTCGCATTCGTAGCATATGCACGGACATAATATGTATTAGTCCCTGTCAAATCAATGCCTGTAATATTACTTGTAAAATATCCTTTTCCACTGCCATTATTAGTCTTGTTATCTGAAATAGTAGGGTAAGGTAATGTGCTCCAACATACACCACGAGCGGTGACGCTATAACCACCGTCATCTGTTACATTTCCTCCGCCTACAGCCGATGAACTAGTTACATTTTCGCCAATTACTGTAGTTGTTACAAATGGTAGTCCATTACCTGTTGTTACAGTAAATACATTTCCATATGCCGTTCCTATACTGTTGGTTGCATAAGCCCTCACATAATAAGTAGTGCTAACGGATACATTGGATATAACAGAGGAGAATGTTCCTGTACCTGTGCCATTTGTAGTATATGTATCCGACAATGTTGGTTCGGAATTATTTGTACTATAACATACACCACGACTTGTAATAGAATAACCGCCATCGCTTGATATATTTCCACCAGACGTGATATTAATCGAGGTTGCGGTTGGAGATAATGTACTTAAAACAGGTAGTCCGTCTCTTGTTGTAAATGTCTTCTGTTCACTATACGATGTAGTTATATCCGTTATTGCATAACCGCGCACATAATATGTAGTATTGGGTTGCAAATCAGCGATATTACATGTATACGAAGTGTTAAGTATTTTTCCAGATGCAATCGATTTACTTTCCAAAGTAGTAGGATTGGGATGGGTTGCCCAACAAACACCGCAGCTTTGTAAAGTTGAACCACTTGCATCAGATACTTTGACAGCTATTGAAGCCGTTAGAGCGGTAATATTATTTATTGTACTTAAAGATACAATAGCCGCACCTGAACCCGTAGTAAATGTTTTCTGCTCACTATAAGAGGTAGTGATGTCCGTTGTAGCATAACCGCGTACATAATATGTGGTATTTGGTTGCAACTCTGCCATATTGCATGTATATGCAGTATTGAGTTGCTTACCGCTTGCAGCTATCGAATTATCCGAGGTGGTAGGATTCGGATTGGTTGCCCAGCAGATACCACAACTTTGCAAGGTGGCACTACCGGCATCGGCTACAGTTACGGATGCAGATGCTGTAAGAGCTGTAACGTTTGTGATCTCATTAAGTGTTACAGTCGCATTTCCGTCCTTTGTTACCGCCGTTACTGCCTCTCCGTAAGATGTTCCGTTCTCATTAGTGGCATAGGCGCGGATATAATAGGTAGTGGATGCGGACAAGCCTGTAATGGAAACGCTAAACTCACCGTTCCCTTTTCCTCCTGCTACAAAAGCATCTGTTATCGTTGGTTCTGAATTGATTGAACTGTAACAAACACCTCTTTCTGTCACGGCATAACCTCCGTTATCAGTCACATTGCCGCCTATCGCGATAGAGGTAGCAGTTGCTGTGGCAGTACCCGTTGTTACTGCCGCCAAACCGTTTTTCGTGGTAAATGATTTTTGCTCACTATATCCTATTCCCAACGAGTTTACTGCATAAGCACGGACATAGTACGTGGAATTTAACGCCAATCCCGTCAAACTACCGGTAAACTCGCCTACTCCATTTCCGATAGCCACATGATCGGAAGTATTGGTCGGATATTGGCTCAGACTATAGCAGAATCCGCGTTCGGTAACGGTTACACCGCCATCTCCGGTTACATTGCCTTTACAGGTCACGCTATTGGCTGTCGGCTCACCGACTTCCGACAAGAGCACAACAGGAATACCATTTTCTGTTTTGAAAGAGCGCTGCTCGCCATAAACCGTACCGGCATCGGTCGTAGCGTAGGCGCGTACATAGTAAGTGGTTTTATCTTTTAGTTCGGTTAAGTTGCTGACAAATTCGCCTTTTCCTTTTCCGTTAACGGTATGCAAACCTTCCGTCGTCGGATATTGATTGGTTCCGTAGCATACACCACGAGCCGTAACCGCCAAAGAGCCGTCATCCGTTACATTACCGCCACAAGTAGCTTTTACGGAACCGATATTAGTTACTTGTGCTGTTGTTACAGCCGGAAGTCCGCTTAACGTCTTAACAGCAATCTGTTCTCCGTAGGTGGTTGCTGTTTCATTGGTCGCATAAGCGCGTACATAGTATGTGGTGCCATATTCCAGTTTGGTAATGTTACTCTTAAATTCACCGAGCCCCTTGCCGGAGGTGGTATGTTCATCTTCAATGGTCGGATACTGAGATGTGGAATAGCAGAAACCACGCGCAGTAACAGGTATATCGCAATCACTTACCACCGTACCGAATGCAGCAAAGCCTGTAGCGGTCACATTATTTACAGAATCCGTCTTGACTACTGCCAAACCGTCCAAAGTCGTAATGATAATCTGCTCTCCATAAACCGTAGCCGTTGCATTGGTAGCATAGGTACGCACGTAATAAGTGGTGTTCTCCAACAGATTGTTCAGACTACTTGTAAACTCACCTATGCCGGAACCGTCATTGGTGCATTCGTCATCTACCGTAGGATCCGGTTGGCGACTCCAGCATGTTCCTTTTTTGCTAACCGCATATCCGCCATCACTCTCCACATGTCCCTTACATTTGGCACTATGAGCAGTAATCCGGTAAACCGAATCACTTATCACAATGGGCACTCCCAACTCCGTGGTAAACTTCACTTGCTCGCCGTAAGCCGTACCCTTCTTATTGGTTGCATACGCGCGTGCATAATAGATTGTATTATGCTCCAGATTCTTCAAAGTAGTTGTGAATGCTCCCAATCCGCCACCGTCTGTAGTATGCGTTCCATCTACGGTTGGCTGCTGTTCCGTGCCATAGCATATACCGCGCGCTGTAACAGCCATACGACCATCCGTCATAACCTCGCCACCTAAAGTAGCTCCTTCTGCCGTTACTTCCGTAATCGGTGTTGTCTTTAGGGTCGGTAATGCCGGACCTTCTACTTCAATAACACCAAGATCCACCTCGGCTTGACCATAGCCTCCCAAAGACACTTTCTTCGGGACACATGTCTCGTCTCCCGCCAACAGATAGTAACTGCCGTCTATCTCATTGACACGTACCTTCAGAGAGAAATTACCTCCCCCATCCGTCTGCGTCTGGCAATGGGTATCCTTCCCGTTCGTCACTTTGACCGTCAAGTCCGGAAATGGAGTGGTGGTATTGATATACACCACTTGACCACGATAATTGACTACATCATTCACATCGTCTTTATTGCATGCGATGAAGAATGTACTGATGGTCACTAACAAAGTGGCTACTACGCCAAACCATGTGAATCTTGTTTTCATTGCTGTTTATTAGAATTTTATTTGCACGCCTGCACCATAAGCGTACGAGGGTTGTAGAAGTTCGTTCGTAGGAATAATTGCCGGTGCAAAAGATATGTTTTGTGGCAAGTGCTTGTCTTTTACCACCCAGGCATGTACCATGTTACCGATATGCAGAACTGCTCCAAGTCCGAATGCAGTGTACATCGCAATATCATAGGTGTTTTTCATATTCTTGGCAGATTTATAATCCTCATAAGATGTACCAACGGCCTTCATGGTTTTAGTTTGTTCTTGCCCCAAGAAATAACATGCAGTACCTCCTCCGAACAGAACTATTTCACTTAACAGAAATGCCGTACCGGAACCGCCATGACCTTTCAACATCTGACCAAGACCGGGAATAAAAGTAGAAGCCACTATTGCGCGCGCATTGGATTTGCGAACAGATTCTTTACTATTATTGATGGAATCTTGTATCTGCTGATTCCAAATAGCCTCTAATTCATCAAATCTTTCATGTTTTGTACATCCATTGAATGGCTTGAACTCAGGAGTGACATTACCTGCTACCGCTACTTGACAAAGAATATACATTGTCCAAGTCCCATCTGTTGGATTCTGTCTTGGAAACTCACATACTTTATTAATAGGCACCTTCATTTTTCGAGAGATAACATCATAATCTGTTCCGGCCTGTACTGCGCGATTGATTTCATCTGTTGACACAAATTGACCTATACGGTTTGCCGTACTTTGAAAGACCCTACCTATCGCTTGGTTTAGTGCTTCTCGTGCGGTGTTGCCTTCTCCATGTTCAACGACATACAGAAAAGAAGGGTCATGAGACTCTGGAGCTTCATAAGTCCAATCGGGACGAAAAGTAGGTTTCTTTGTCAATTTGGCAGAGGCAGAAATCACAAAACTGCCTAATGCTAATACGAGCAATAACTTTTTCATTTTATTCACAATCTAAATAATTATCAAACTCGGCTTTTACATTGCCATAGCATGCCACCTGCCATAGGCAGTAAAGAATAAGACCGCCGTTGGGGCTTGCCTGTTCATATTCGCAAACCTTGTTCATTGGCAGATTCATATTACTAGATTTAAGTGTCAGGTCTTGCTGTAATGATTGTTCGATTGTTTTAACATCATCGGTTTTGGTCACTTTTACCCCTAATTTCCACTGGCTCTCTAATATAGCCATGGAAAAAGCTTTGGTATATGCTTCTTGATAGTTCAGACCTTCCGCTTTAGTAACACGGTAATAATAAGTGTCATTGCCTGCTTTGGGTAAATGTTTCACCCAATTGGGCATTCCTAATGCCCACCCGAAAGTAGGCATTAGGAATAGACCTATATATATAATTAATCCACGCATTGTCCAACTCATGCTATTTCAACTCTTCGCGCATCTTCTCTAATTCTGCTTTTTCTGCAGAGGCCGCTTGCGCTTGTTTTTCCAATTCTTGGTTCATATAATCACGGAAGCGCTGACGATCTGCATCCGTTTGAATAATGCCCAATTCATCTATAGTCTCATTAACAACATTCTTTAATGGTACATGAATAGCAACATAGCATGTATAGCCACCCATATCGTCTTGCTCAAATACAGGACCACAAACAGCATTTGCATATTTCTCGATTACCTTCATGCCTACTGCTTCTACATTTCCTTCATTTTCGTTCTCTTTGGCTTTATCACGAGAACGCGGTGTCACATCTTTATAGTATAAAGACATACCATTCTTAATTGCGCCAATATAACGTGAAGCAATATTTTCTATGGCATTATGATTTGCTTTTACTGCTGCCAGTCCGCGCTCATCTTCATTCTCTACAATTCCAAGACCTGCCATATACTCACCCGGTTTATCATAACTTTCCTCAATACATGGAGTAAATAAGTCTTGCCCCATACGTTTGGAAATAGCTTTTTTCGCATTCGCTGCTCTCAACTTTGCAATTTCCATTTCAGCTTCTTTCTCTGCACGCTTTGCATCACGCTCTAACTTGGCATCCTCCTCTTGAGCATCTATCTCCGCTTTCAAACGACGAATCTCCGCCTCTTTACGCAAACTGTCAATCATTGCCTGCTGAGGATCAATTTTGGGAGTCTGTTTAACCGGCTTTTTGGCCGCACAATCGGTGAAGGCTACGCTACAAACAAGAGCCATAGCCATTAATGTAATTTTTTTCATGATGTTTGTTGTTTTTAATTATGCCGGCTACTTAATTCTATGTAACGGAGAGCCGGCTTCTCCCGTTTATTGATTGTTCCTAAGTAATTTAAATAAATCAGTTTTTCTAATAGTTATGCTGACATATACGATATATTCACCACTACCATTTCTTGCGACCTGACGACAATACATATTTGCATATTTCTCCACATCATTTTTCTCTAAATGAAAACGATTAGCGAGCGATCTGATTGCATCTTGATTTGCTAAGAGATATGCTTGTTGATTATTTGATGATTTTCCAAAGCCCCAAGCAGCAACCGAATTTTCTTTGTCAAATGACTCCATCAAACAAGGAATATCTATACCTTCTTGATTCTCATTAGAAAAGTCTTGTGCGTTGACGCAAAACAGCGACATCCATATAGAAAGAATCAATAATGCCAATACTTTTTTCATGATTTTGATAATTTCATTTATATACGCCTACTCACTTATGGCTTTTCGGCATCCTCCGGTTGATTTGTATTATCTAATAATAATACTATTGAATAAGTATATATCCCATTCTCTAATATCCAGTTACCCCTAAAAACCAATTGAGCTTCAATATTATCAATTCCCCTACCTATCTCCACTCCATTTATATTTATATTATTTTGAAGCGAGCCGGGCAAGTCTTGTGTCTTGTCAATTAATTGTGGCATTATATTGTTGATTGCGTTTGCCTTTGCAGATGCCAAGGTGTATCCGCTTCCCGTTCCGCGTGCATACACGCTAATACACTTGTCTGTCTTTTTTACATAAACTTCATTTTCGTCTGCATGTACAGATAAATTATTAACTGATATAATTAGCAATATCAATAGACATTTTAACTTCATGTTATACTATTATATAATGTTCACGCGCACATATATAAGCATACGAAAAAAGCGCAGACTTCGCTATTGCTCATCTACGCACAAGGGCCTTCGAACTACCCCACAAGTCAAATAAACAACAATGAAACCTACGCCGATATGACAAACCCAAGAAAAGGTACAAGGTACCATGTACGATGTACAAAGGGCTGATAAATGTCATACCCGTAGGCATCTATCGTTACTTTGCTTTTGACTTGTTTATTAAAAAGTGTTCGAAGCTTTTTGTGCGTCAAATACAAAGCGTCAATAAACGCCTTTTCAATATGTAATGAATCCCCTCTTACCCTTCCGCACAAGGCGGACTCGGCGTAAGTGATTCCTGCGAAACAAGTTCATCCTTTGCACGTCACTTCGTGCATGAACTCATTCCGGCTGCAAAATTACAACAAAAGTTTGACATAAACAAATATTTACGCATAAAAATTAGATTTATTTGATTTTTTAACGAAAAAACGGAGCATATGCTCCGCTTCTATGAAATAATCTTGATGGATGTTCAAGTGAGATGTTTTACACTGCTCTAATTGACTAAATTCTTTTAAGCATAATTTCAGTATCTTTTTGCAATAATTTTAGTTACTTTTTAGTATCTTTTTCCGGGTGCAAAGGTGGTAATAATTTCTGATATACACAAGAAAATCTGCACAAAAATGCAGATCTTCTTGTAGAAAGAATCTCTTTGGAGATTTATGCCTCGGTTTTTAAGCCTCGGTGAACTGGTCTTTGCCAACGCCGCAGAGGGGGCATGCCCAATCAGCGGGAAGGTCCTCGAAAGCGGTACCGGGAGCGATACCGTTATCCGGATCGCCTACTGCGGGATCATATTCGTACCCGCATACATCACATACGTACTTTGCCATAATAGATTGATGATTAAAGATTTATAATTTATGATTTGTATTACAACTCCTGTCCTTGGAGTGTGTATGTCTTGTCGCCGCGACGGATAAGCAGTTGGCCGTCATGGAGTATTTTTGTACTCTCAACTCTCAACTCTAAACACTCAACTCCTTCTTCAGAAGGCTTATAACCGTCATCCATCGGCATCTTATGGGTCATCGCATAATCCAGATACATCTCCAGCATCGTATAGCCGGAGGCGTGACGGACGTTATTATCCGCGATCTCCGGATTACAGCCATTAGCCCTCTCCCACTCGTCCGGCATACCGTCTTGGTCCGTATCTATCAATGCCGCTACGGACGGGTAATCATAGAATCCCTCGGCGTCCGCCGCATTATCTATAATACCTTTCCTTTTAGCAACACTCCCGACATAGGTATGTTTACCCTCCCGAGTATCTGCTATTAGACGGAGTTCCACATGGTCACGCGGGAAACAGCCTGCCGTATCCATGACCGTTTCGAAAGCCTGCTCCGCCGTTTCATAATCCGCTACGGCATAAGCATACCTATCGAAATCATAACGGCCGTAGATACTGTCTTCCGTCCATCGCCACCAAGGTGTTTTAGGACGGATGAGCGTGTCCACCCGGAGGGAAGATACCGGATATTTGGTGCTGTTCTCCGATGTCACAGCCGACCAGTTATCCGCCGTGGCAGCGTCATTGCCGTCCATCACGTTGCCGGACACATACCAATAGCTCGGTCCCCACGAAGTGGCCTTGTTGGAGCGGTTATAATTGGAGCGGAAGAATAACATCTTATTGGTGGTATTCGGGCCTTTCTTATAATAGTTGTTGATGAAATTGCACTCGTGCACAGAGTTCAAACCATTATACTCGCCTTCCTCCAATTTGGCAGTGTTCTCACCGCCATGACATCCGGTACTTCCTCCGTAATAATTATAGTTGACATTATTGATATAATCCAGATACACTACCCAGTCATTACTTTGCGCGCCGTTGAAACGACAGGAACGTCCGTTATTATTTGCCAGCAGATTATGGTGATACGATGCCGGTGAACCACCCCACTGGCAACCATACCCACGCTGACCTTTCCCGTTCCC
>Ga0256405_10003556_pt1 | contig 31835 bp, 21 predicted proteins | sample RumenRJG_02DNA_FD_189096 | JGI IMG/M metagenome (GOLD analysis project Ga0256405, IMG submission 189096) | Bovine rumen microbial communities from Lethbridge, Alberta, Canada - RJG_02 | ecosystem: Host-associated > Mammals > Digestive system > Stomach > Rumen | place: Canada: Alberta...
TGCATGGTTTTTCCTCCTTTTCTGAAAAGCGGAAAAGAAAATATCAGGTTCGCGGACGAACCTGATACCAATGAACTCTCGCTTTCCTACGCCGGCATTATCCGGATCAGGTTCCATGGTGTTGGAGATCAGTTACTCCATCTCAGCCGGGAAAACCCAGCGCCCATCTCAATTGTGCCGCCATTGTATTCCATTGAGGCGGTCTTGTCAAGAGAATGTTTCAGACACGGTTATGAGTCTGCTCTCAGCCGGATTTCTCTCCGACCGAGAGCAGACCAGACATTACGCCTTTTTCCGATTTACCAGTTTGCCGATCAGCATGATCACCGCGAAGACGATCAGATACCAGAAGTTCTCCATCCTGTGCCCGACCAGACAGGCATAGACCATGAAGAGCGAGCCGAGAATTGCGAGGGCCGGGATCACATAGCGGCGCAGCGCGGTCTCTTCCGTCGCTTTGCGCATCCAGTTGACAAAGATCGGGATATACATGGCATAGATTGTGATGATGGGCAGTTCCGATGCGTCAAAGCAGAACGGTGCGCTTTCAAATGCGGTACCGGTGAAGACCTTCGCGCCTCCCCAGACCTCGAGCACGCTGACGAAGATGAAGTACATTCCCCAGAACGCGCAGAGCAGCAGACCGAAGATGGCGGAATTACCCGGCATGTTGGACTTCCGGCCCACTTCGCCGAAGAGCTCCGGAGCCGGTCCTTCCCCGCGGGCCGCCAGAGAGTAGACGCCGCGGCAGCAGCCGAGCATCAGGCCGTTCATCGTGCCGGCGCAGGAGATCGCAACAAAGAGATTGAGCAGGTTTCCAAGGACGCCGCCGAAGATATTGACAAAGGCCACCGTCGCGCCTTCCGCCATCAGCACGTCCACGGAGGCGCCGCCGGCCACGCCGATGTAGTAGCAGATATAGGTCGCGATAATGATGATGCCGCCGATGATCAGCGCCTTCGGGAGATTCCGCTTGGCGTCCTTCAGTTCGGAGTTGATGGTGGTGGCAATGATCCAGCCTTCATAGGCGAAGGCGGTCGCGCATACAGAGGCCAGCAGCGGCGATGCCGTGCCGCCCGGAGAGGCGGAGCCTGTGGCAAAATTGCTGACCAGCATATGATTCGGTCCCAGCAGCCCCACCAGAATGCCGACCACTGCCATCAGACCCAGCGGGATCAGCTTGATCACCGTGGTGGCTGCCTGAAACTTTCCCGCCAGCTTCGGTGACAGGGCATTGATGACATAGGCGCACACCAGATAGACCATCATCAGCACCATGCACTCCGGCCCAATGACGCAGCCGCCCTCCGACGCCGGGATCAGCATCGGTAGATCCGGCCAGCAGGACGTGAGAAAAACCAGCGTATACCGCGCCGTGAGCCAGGCGAGGATCACGGTCAGGGTCGGATAGTAGATGATGGTCATGAACCAGCCGAGATAGTAGCCGTAGCGCGGCCCGACGGTGGCCTCGGCATAGTCGACGACGCCGTTGACCTTTTCGTACTTCTGCGCCATTGCGGCAAAAGCGAGGATGCAGAAAATCATGATGAGGCCGCCGATGATCCATGCGAGGATGCCCAGCGGCATGTTGCCTTCGGTTTTCTGAAGAATGGTCTGGGCCTTGAAGAACACGCCGGAGCCGATGACAATACCCACCACCATGCAGATCGCGGTGAAGAGCCCATATCTGCGTTCAAGCTTGTTTTCCATACGTCCTCCTTAAAAATGTTTGCCTTTTTTACAGCTCTATTTTAACAAGAACTGTAAAAAAGGCAAGTAGCAGGATGGACTTTTTTGCAGAAAATTATGGTTTTTCCGGTCCTTCTCAGTTTTTCAGCGCCCATTCGAGGCCGCGGGGGAGATATTCGTTCCAGAAGTCCCAGGTATGCATCCCGTGACCGTCCTCATAAAAGAAGTCCGCGCCCTCTGTCTCCAGGAAGCGCCGGAAGTCCTGGTTCACGCCGTAGAGGCTGTCCTCTCTGCCGATCGCCAAGTAGATCTTCGGAAGCTCCTTGCCGGCCGCCTTGGCCTTGCGGTACAGGACCTCGGGGTTATAGTCGGACTCCAGCAGCTTTTCCGGATCGCCGAACACATCCCGGACCATGGCCTCGGGCATGATGCTGTTGCGCCGTTTTCCGAGTTCGGCGACTTCATGGATCACCATGGCCGAGGAGAGGGCGATGCAGGCGGAGAAAGTCTCCGGAAACTGCAGCGCCGTGTGGATTGCGCCGAAGCCGCCCATGGAAAGCCCCGCGATCATGGTGTTTTCCCTTGTCAGGCAGTAGCCGAAGGTGTCGCGGATATATTCCGGCAGTTCCTCCCCGACGAAGGTGGCGAAGTTGCCGCCCTCGTATCCGCGGTCCAGATAGAAGGAGTTGCCCGTGGTGGGCATGAAGATGGCGAGATTATACTGCTTGGACATCTCCTGCGCCACTCCGCCGTAGAGCCAGTCGGTATCAGTCCCGGTCAGGCCGTGCAGCAGAATGAGGGACTTGGTGGGCCGGTCATAGTGCCGGGGATTCCAGATTTCTTCCATGATGAAATCGTTTGGGATCACGAAACTGAAGTTTGTGTGCTGCATGATGCTGTCTGCGTGAAATTCCATTCTTCCGCTTGCCATAGGTTTTCCTCCCTGAACATAGATTACGAAAAGACAGTATAGCATCTTTTTTTCCGTTCCGCTACTTGATCTTCGCACGGTGGCGTGGTATTCTGTCCCGACAAGAACACAAGGCAAAGGAGAACCCGAATGAACACCTATACCTATACACCGAAATATGTCTGTTCCCGCGAGATCCGCTTCGGTCTCGAAGACGGGAAAATCCACGATCTCAGCTTCGTCGGCGGCTGTGACGGCAACCTCAGGGCCATCGGCAAGCTGCTGGAGGGGAGAGAGGCCGAGGAAGCCATCCGCCTCCTGAAGGGCAACGACTGCCATGGGCGCGGAACCTCCTGCGCCGACCAGCTTTCTCTCGCCCTGGAAGCCGCCCTTGAGGAAGAACGGAGCGCCTGAGTCGAGCCTCCCCCGTTTTTATCAGATGATGCCCGTGAGAAACCAGCTCTGTCAGCTATCTCCTTCTGTGTAATTTTGGGGTTTTCCCGAATATAACTAAGAATCATGTCTTCAGTTGATATAGACCGGTCGCGGCTCTCGTTTGGCGCGGGGGACATGGATCACCATGATCACATTATCGCTCATGTCATAAGTCTCGACACTTGCGTCGGTAACCGGGCGGCTTTTTTATCCGCCGGGATGGGCTTTTCGATATGCTTTTCATGATCTATGGCTGCTTCTCCAGCCGGAAGACCGTGCCGGTGTTGCTTTCCAGCCGGAGGGTGTCCCCGGCACGGGTGTACCGGTATCCCGCGTCGGTCGCGTCCTCGTCCGTGAAGTCGATGCGCAGAACGCCGTCTTTCGCCGTATACCGGAAGACCAGATCGGAGAGCGGCAGCCTCAGCGTGCCGCTCCCCTTCCCGTCAAACTCATAGACCGTGCCGTCCTCCATCATCCAGCTGCCCCGCAGAGCATCCCGATGCAGGGCTCCGTTCACCAGCATCACCGCGGCGAGGACGAACACCGCGGCCAGTGTTGCTATTACAAGCATCCTGACCGGCAGACCGCCTCCGGCGCCGCTTCTCTTTCGCGTTGCCATGGCTCAGTGCTTCCCTACATAGCGGGGCTTCCGGCTCCGCTTCTCTTCTGTTCCCACAATTACAAGTCCCATGCCGGAGAGCGCCATCATTGCTGCCCAGAAGGCGGTCCGGCTCTCATCCCCGGTCTTCGGCGCGCGGGTGGAATCTCCGCCGTCTCCGGCCGGGGATTTGACCGTCACAAGGGTCTGGGCCTCGCCGTTGTCAAAGCGGATGATCACGTCGTGCCCGCCGGTGCTCTGCTTCTGAAGAAACGCGGCTTTGAGCGTGATGATCGTACTGCCCCTGTCCGCGGTGTAGTCCGCGCCCTCCGTCAGCTTTTCCCCGCTGAACCAGACCCCGTGCTTCTCGCCGGTAAAGTGGTCAAACGAGACATCCTCGCCCTCTTTCAGCTCGACCGTGATGACCGCATCCTCTTTGCTGCCCTTCTTCCAGACATGCGAATCATCCTGTGTCGTGCCGGTCACGCTCGTCACGACATAGACGTTGGAGATCCATTTGGCATAGAATGTCACATGGCTGTACGTGATCGGCGTTGAGAAGTCAAAGGGTATCCTGCAGTCCGCATCCTGATACCAGCCGGCGAAGTCAAAGTTTTCGCGCTTCGGATCCTCCGGCTTTACCGCGGTTTCGCCGTAGATCACATGCTGCTCTCCCTGCGCGGGATCGTCAAACGCGCCGCCGTTGGGGTTGAGAGTCACGACAGCCCGAATCTGTACTGTGAGGTCTTCGCCGCTAAAGTCCTCGTGATTCTGATCCCCGATATATTTGACAGATACGGTGTATTCTCCCGCTTCGGCGCCGGTGGGGACGTCGTCGCCCCAGGTCTTGCCGCTATCCGTGCTGTATTGGATGCCGGTATATCCCTCCGGCAGTTCCGTCGGCGCGGTCACCAGCTCCTGGGGCTGGCCGGTAAAGATCATCCCGTCCACTGCTGAGGGCGTCTCACCCTTGGTCGCGTCCGCTGTGCCGACGGCTTTGGCTACCGCCTCTGTCGGGTCGGATGCCACCGTGCCCGTCTGGATGCTGCTGCTCACCCGGCAGGATATGGTCCGGCCCACATCGTCCCCTGTGAGGGTATAGCTCTCCCCGGTTGCGCCGTCGATCACCGTGTCGCCGCGCAGCCACTGAAAGCTCAGCTCGCCGGTGTTGTTGCCCGGGGTATAGGCCGCTGTCAGGGTCTCGCCGTAGGTGGGCATGCCGCTGACGGTCACCGTGCCGGTGAGGGGCAGACCCGTGAACGATGCCGTGACGGTGACAGCGCCCGCGGGCATGTTGAAGGTCCGGAAGCCGCCGCTGCCGCTGAGAGCCACGTTGTCGCCATCGGCGTCCACCACGGTGATGCTGTTGAGCAGATATCCCTTCGCCTCGTCTGCCGTAATCTCCAGCACAACAGAAGAGCCCTCCACCGCCTTCACGGCGGGAACGCCGTCCACCGATGCGGTCACCGCGTTTTCGGTGCCCGCCGGGGTAACGGATAAGGTGATGTCATAAGCATCGCAGGGCACGAGGGTCACGCCTTCAATGGCGGCTTTGAGCGCGTCGTCGGCAGCCGCTTCGCCCGTTGCCGCGAACACGCGGCCCGGGCTGCCGTCAGTCTTCTTCTCGCAGAAGTCCTCTTCCAGTTTTACGGTGCCGCTGTAGCTGCCGGCGGTGACGGACATGCCCGCCCTGGTTGCGTCGCTCCAGCCCAGCGTGACCGTGCCGTCCACGGATGTTGCCGTGACACTGCCGCCGCGAATGGCGACAACGCCGCCGATGCCCGCGCCGTAGTTTCCGGCTGCATAGATCGTGCCGCCGTTGACGGTCACACTGCCGCCGATACCGGCGCCGCTGCCGCTGCCGGTGGCCGTGACCGCTCCGCCGTTGACGGTGATAGTGCCGCCATCTCCGCTGTTTCCGCCGATACCGTCCTGTTCCCCGCTCGGAGTGCCGGTGGTCAGCGTGCCCATGCCGCCTCCCGTGCTCTGGGCCCAGACCGTCAGGCTCGCGCCCTGCGGCACGTAGATGCCCCCCGCGGCTGTCAGTGTGCAGCCGTCGCAGAGGATCAGGTTCACGTCGCCGGTGATTTCGATGCGCGTGTCGAGGGTCGTGCTCTTCGCCACCGCGTACCAGCCCCCGAGGGCGCTGTCGCCGGTCATATCTCCGGTCGTCTGCAGACATACCTTCGGTCCCGCTGCCGCGCCTTCGGCCGTGATGTAGGTGACCTTCACCGCGCCGCAGACGTCGCAGACCTGCACATCGCCACTGCCCTGGAATTCATGTTTTGTCTCGTTCTGCTTCGCATGGCAGTAACGACAGGTAAGGTTGTGCGTCTCCTCAGTGATCCAGAGGCTGTCCGTCTCCGGGTGCCCGCAGGGCTGGATCTCGGCATATACATTCTCCATGCAGGCGTCCGCGCGCCCGTCCGGCCAGGCAAGGATTGCCGTCTTCGAGGCTTCGTTTTCTCCGGCCCAGACGCGGGCCGTGTCGTAGAGGGTAAGGCCGCCGAAGCTGCCCCGCACGCCCGGGCCGATGGCCGGGATGACGCTCCCGTCCGCCAGATAGCCGCTGTAGCCCGCGATGGCTGTCACGGTGGCCGAGCCGCCGATCTCGACACTGCTGACCGTAGCGTTGAAGCCGCAGCCGATGCCGGGGCCGGCTTCGCCGCCGCTGGTGACAGTCTTGCTTGAGCTGAGGATACTTCCGCCGGTGATGGTGACCGTGCCGCAGCTGCCCTTGCCGCCCGCGCCGATGCCCGGACCGGCATTGCTGCCCGCCGCTGTGATGCTGCCGCCGGTGATGGTGATCGTGCCGACTGTGCCTGCTTCGCCTCCACCAATGCCTGCGGCGTATTGACCGCCCCACATGCTGAACTGCGGCTGGGCCTCGACCACCGTTGCCTCGCCGCTGATCGCGATGGAGTCAATGTTGCCGTTAGATCCCGCGCCGATGCCCGCGCCACTGGTGCCGCCAATGGCGTAGACCTTGCCGCCGGTGATATTAACGCTCCCGCTGCCGCCGGTCCATGGCCCAGAGCCGATGCCTGCTGCCCAATAGCCGCCTTTGGCGTGGATCTCGCCGCCTGCGACGGCGATCGTGCCAGCACTCCCATTAGAACCACCGCCGATGCCCGCACCGTAGTTGCCGAACGCATAAATCGTGCCGCCGTTGACGGTGATCGCGCCGGTTGCGGTATTCGAAGCGTCGCCACCGATGCCCGCGCTGTTCCCGCCGAGCGATACTCCTGTTCCATCCGTCGTACCGGCATAGAGCATACCTTTGCCATCCTCCAGGCTCTGGGCCCAGATCGTCAGGCTGTTGCCGCCGGCAACGGTAATGCCCTGTCCCGCCTTCAGCGTCGCGCCGTCGCAGAGGATCAGGTTCACATTCCCGCTGACGGTAACGCGGCTGCCGATGGCCGTGTCCGTGTCCGCCACATACCAGCCGTCAGCCCAGGCGGTGGTGACGCTCTCCACCGCAGTATACTCTGTCACGGGCGTCTGCGCCACGCCGGAGGCATCCACATAGGCAACAGGAGTTATATCAGAATCGTCCGTCACGGTGATCTCGTAGATCATACCGTCGATGGTGACCTTCATCCACTCCTGCGTATTAAAGGCCTGATGCGCCGTGACGATCCACTGCTTTTCCCTCTCGTTCCAGTCAGCGGAGAAAAGCTCCGGCTTGCTGCAGACGACTTCCGTCACATCGCCGCTGAGGCCCAGCTCTGTGAGGATCTCTGAGAGGGGCACGCTTGTGTCTCCCGGCAGGACGTACTCCAGCTTCTCATAGGTGAACTCCACCTGATAGTAGGAGAAGCCCTCCGTCTCCGCCGTCGCGGTGAGGCCTTCTTCGCTGACCTCCAGCGCCTCGGCGCTGAGCTCGCCCGTGCTCTCCGCCTCGGTCACGTGATAGACCTGCGTCTGCAGATTCTCATCCGCGACCTCCGCGAGGGCGAAGGACACGCTTACCGTCTGTCCCTCTTCCGGCTGGTATTCCTCCATCGTCTCCGGGTTTATCACCCGGATGTCGAAGGTGTACTTCGCGGCAACCGTCCTGGTCCTGTCGCGCTCCGCTTCCACCGCGGCGTCGATCTCCTCCGTCAGCGGCACGCGCTCCACCCAGAGTACCGCGTCCGCCGGGAAGACCCCCGCCGGCGCACTCACCGTCACGGTCACGCCGTCCACGGTCGAGGACGCCGCGAAGGCGGGACGGTTCTGCGCTGCTTCCTCTTCCATCTCTACGGGCTGGCCGGTGGGGATCGCGATCACGAGGGTCGAGAGCGTGTCGGTGCTGAAGCTCCAGGAACTCCAGGTCGGGGTGTGGGTGGTCTCCAGGATCTGCACGTCGCGGTCGACGATGTCCCCCTCCTCGTCCCAGTGCAGGGTCAGCAGGGCGAAGACCGGCTCATATCCATGATATTTCTCCGTGGCAGGGCCGGAGACGGTCACGTCATACCAGCTGTCAGCGGGGACGAGCTTCTTCCGCGCGCCCTCCTCATCTGTCAGGTTCAGGACGGTCCAGTCGGTGGTGTAATAGCCCAGCTCCTTTTCCACCGCGAGGCGGTCGAGATAGAGCTCCTCCGCGTCCGGCGTCTTCAGGTACAGCTTCTTCTCCACAGGCTTTCCGTCCGCGGTCAGAAGCGGCTTTTCTTTCCCTTCGAGCAGCTTCTGCAGCGCGGGCGGCACGGCGGATTCCGCCTTCGTCTCCCGCTCGACGGTGAGGGTCAGGCTGCCGTCCACAGGGCGGATGCGAAGCTTCCCGTCGTCCTCGGGATTTTCATTCTCCTCGAGGGCGTCCGGATTTTCAGGGTTCAGCGGGACCTGTCCCGGTACGGCGTCAGGCTGTGTATCATCCGCGGCCGGCGTCAGGGAGATGCGCAGCTCCTGATCTCCCGCGGCGTCCGCCGGGATCGTGAAGGGCTGCAGCCCGGTGCTCTCATAGCCTTCGGCCTCGGCGCTGTAATAATACGTGCCCGGCGTCAGGTGGTGGATGCCGTCCGCCCCGACGGCGACGGGCAGGCCCGCGGGGGCGTACACCGTCACCTGCGCCACCGTCTCGTCGCAGACAAAGCGCAGCGCGAGCGCCTCCCCGCCCTCCTCCGCGAGCGCGGCCGGCCCGATGCTCAGCAGCAGGAAAACAAGCAGCAGTACGGTCAGAAGTCTTCCGGTTTTCATAGGATCACGTCCCCTGTCCTGTGATTTGGTGCAGAATACGCCTATTATTCAAACACTATACACCCTTCTCCCGAAACGCGCATCACCCGAAAGGGTGATATTGGAAAATAATTTTGCACAGAATACAATACCCTCCCGGTCATGTTCATCTCTTTCGATGACATCACCGGGAGGGTATCGTGGTTGTACGTTTTTCAGCGCAGCATCTCGATCAGCTTGCCGCGCCGGTCGATGTTCATTTTCTGGAACGCGATCTTGAGATGGTGCTTGACTGTGTTTTCTGAAATTCCGAGCGCTTCCGCGATCTCCGGGTTGCGCAGCCCTTTCGCCGCCAGCTCCGCCACCTCGCGCTCGCGCCTGGTCAGTTCTTCCCGCAGCTCCGGCACCTCGTCCAGCATGGCAAAGATGTGGCTCTCGTCCGCCCGCGTGTAGCGGATGTCCAGTGCCTTGATCTCGCGGATCGTGGCTGCGTGCTTCGACGCGATCTGCGGCATCAGGAACAACACCTGAAAATATTTGCGGAAGCAGGCAAGAAAGGTATAGTTTTTGTCCTGCCCCGCGAGGGTGAGAGACTGATCCAGATACTTTGCGGCATTCAGCGGCCTGCCGATGGCCAGATAGCTCAGCGCCAGCCCGCAGCACATGAAGTTCCGTGTGGAAACAGAAATGAGCCGCCTGTCCAGCTGCAGCGCCGCCTCCACCGAGGCGATGGCGCGCTTGTATTCTTTCTTCAGCAGCAGGTCCGTGATACGGCAGGTCTTGATCATGAAGTTGGTGAAGGTCAGGTCGGCAAGGGAGTCCGCCTCGCCCTGGGTCCACAGCGCCGAGCGCCCCGTTTCCATCATCAGGCCCAGCAGATAGCCGCGCACGGTCTCCACCATATAGGTTCCCAGCGTCCTGCCTCGCAGGAATGCGTAGCCCTGCGCCTTGTTCTCCAGATAATCAATGGCCTTCTGCAGCCCCACCATGTCCGAGCGGTAGATGGCGTTGATGCCCAGCAGCAGCGCCGCGCCGTAGGTTGCCGTGGCATTTCCCGCCTGTTCGGAGAGGAAAGCCGCCTGATAGGCCTGAATGTCCGACTCCTCGAAACGCCCCTGCACGGAGTAGGCCTCGCCCCGATAGATCTCCGCCGCACCTTCGCCGTGTCCGTTCGTCAGACGGTTGTAAATCTTCATAGTCTCCGCAAGCTTGTCGGCTGTCTTCAGCATCGTACCCGGCTCCGCGTAAAACAGATACCACATGGAGGCGCAGCCGAAGAGGAAGGGTTCCTCCCTGATAAACACCCGCGACGGCGCGCTCATCAGCTTTTCCGCAAGGCGATACTGTTCTGCCATTTGATCCAGATCAGGGAAAAAATCCAGCGCGTTCATCAGATGCCACTCCCCAAGGAGCTGCTGCGCATCCTCCGCCGTCTCCAGAAGCGCGCGGATGCGATGCATCTGGACATGGAACTCGGCAAAGGCGCAGCCGGCGTACAGCGCATAGCACAGCCGCAGCAGAGAGTAAGGGTATCGCCGCTGCACATTCTCCGGACATTCTCTGAGCACTGTTTGTGCGACCGTGGTATAGGGGACGCCGTCGAAGCGTTCCGTGATCAGGCATACCAGCTCGCAGGCGAGGACTCCCTCGTAATCTCCTGCGCGGTAATAGCAGCCCACCGCCTCCCGGGTCTGCCCGTTTTTCCGATAGACATCCGCCGACGCACGCAGCACCTCGCGCCGGAACGCCTCGTCCATCTCCGCCAGACGGCGGCGCAGAAAGGCGGTCAGCAGTTCGTGGGGATAATAGGTTTTCCTGGTATCCCGGTACAAAACCAGCGGAGCGCGGCGCAGCAATGCCGTAAGCTTATCCTGTGACAGAAGGCTCTCCGGCACAAGTGCCGAGAGTGTATCGGCAGAAAGCCGGTCAAAGAGGCACAGGCGCAGAAGTGTTTTGCGCTGCCCGTCCGTCAGCTTTTGCCAGAACGTGCTGGTCAGCAGTTCCTCCAGGCCCTCGGCGCCGCTGTCCCGGAACCCCTCGCGCAGGTTCTCTAGATACAGCGCCACCGCCGCCGTCCAGCCGTCCGTTTTGCGGTGGATTGCCCGGATCTCCGCCGCCGTCGCCCGGATGCCAAGCTGGCGGGCATAGGCGCCGATGTCGTTCTCCGACAGCAGCAGATCGCGACCCCGGATATAGCAGATACTGCCCTCCAGTGCGGTGAGCACATCCCGCAGACGTCCGAAATTCTGCGAGATGAACACGGTGCGAAGGCCGCCCGCGTCACACTTGGCCAGTGCGTCCAGCACCTGCGGTTGCCAGCTCTGCAGCGCATACTGGAAATTGTCAAACACCAGCGTCAGGGGCGCGGTCGGTTTCAGCCCAGCCAGAATATCCGCCGCCTGCCGCGCATTGCTTCGGTTGAGGAAGCCAAGGTCCTCCAGCCTGTGGGCGGCGGCTTCGTCGATGGTCCCGAGCTGTCGGATAAACCAGCGGAAGCTGTTGTCCGTCAGGCCTTCCACCGCGGTAAACCAGCTTACCGCCGCATCGTTTTCTTCAAAGAGCCGGCGGATCGCCGTGGTTTTCCCGTATCCCGCCGGAGCCTCCAGTGCTGAGAGCGCACAGGTCTTCACTCTCTGCAGCTTGTCTTTCAGCACCTCGGAAAAGAACGGGTTTTCCATACTTGATCCAGCCCCCAATGCAGGATTGCCGCGCCAGGCTTCCGGGATCGGGCGCTTTTCGCCCTCAAGCGCGAAGCCTTATTTCAGAATGGGTTTCACAGGAATCCCGCGTAGCAGGAAACCGGCGCCGCAGCTTCTTTCCCGCGCTCAGTATAACCGAAACCGCCCGCGTTGGCAATACGCCAATACGTGTAAACCATCTGCCGGCCGGGCAGACGGACCCCCTCCACAGATCCCGGCGCGCGGCTTTCCGTCCTGTGCTGCGGATGCGGAAGAGGAGCTTCTTCCGCCCCGGACGGTCGGGCCTACGCCTGCGCGGCAAAGACCCGGAGGAAGTTTTCATGGGTGATCTTATCGATTTCGTCGTCCGTGAAATGCGCCTCCAGGGCGCCGAGGATCTGCGGGAATCCGGCATAGTCGCGGAATTCCAGTGCGCTTTCGATGCCGTCGAAATCAGAACCGAAGGCGAGGCTCTCGATCCCGGCCCGGTCCCGGAGATACAGAAGGTGGCGGACAATGTCCTCGACGGCTGTTGTTCCGCCGCGGTCGCCGAGAAACGCATCATAGAAATTCACGCCGACGACTCCGCCGGAATCCGCCAGGGTGCGGAGCTGCCGGTCTGTCAGGTTCCGGGAATGGTCCTTCAGCGCGCGGCAGCAGCTGTGGCTCGCGATAAAGGGCTTACCGCTGTGGGAGGCGACATCATAAAAGCCGGCCTCGGAGAGGTGGGAGACGTCGATGATGATGCCGAGCTCGTTCATCTTCTCCAGCGCCTCAAAGCCGAAGGGCTTCAGACCGCGGCGGGTATGCTCCGCGGGATCGGAACTGTTCGGGAAGCCGATGCTGTTTTCGTAGTTCCAGGTCAGCGCGATCATGCGCACACCGTCGGCGTAAACCGTGTCCAAGCGGTCGAGCTTTCCGTCCAGTTCCACCCCGTCTTCAATGGTGAGGATGGACGAGAGAAAGCCGCTGCGGGCATTTTCCCAAACCTGGGCGGCAGAGAGGGCGGGGCGGAGGACATCCGCGCTGTCGGCGAGAAGCCCTCTGTAGCAGTGCAGAAGGTTCTGATAGAGCTCCCAGGGATCGTACTCCCGGCCGAGATATTCGACCGCCGCGTCATGGGTGGGAATGAAGAGGGCGAAGCACTGAGCCAGGCAGCCGCCCTTCCGCAGCTTTTCCAGGTTGATATGCCCCTCCCAGGTGCGGAGGGTTTTCTTGTTCTTGTAACAGAACAGAATCGTGTCGCAGTGCAGATCGATGATGTTCATGAAACGATCCCTTTCCTGGATCAGCCGAGGAGCTCCGACAGGGCGTTCAGGGCCGAGATGGAGACGGCGTTGACCGTCATATGGAAGAAAATGCTGCCCCAGATGCTGTTGCAGCGCTCATAGCAGCGGCAGAGCAGCCAGGAGACCGGCAGATACTGCAGCAGGTAGACCCAGTAGACCGGGTCCTGCAGGGCATAGCCCCAGACATGATAGAGCGAGAAGAGCAGCATGCTGGCTCCGTAGGCCAGAGGCCGGCCGTAGCGGTACAGGCCGCCGAAGACGGCGCCGCGAAAAACCGGCTCCTCGACCAGAGGCGCGAGGAAGATCGCCAGCGCCGCGGTCTTGCCGTATTCGACCCCGGCCATTTCCATGACGGCGGCGTTGTTGGGGTTGGCGCTCTCCGAGGGGAGAACGAGGAGAAGGATGCTGTTGAGGATCAGGTTGAAGCCGATCATCATGCCGTAGGAGATCAGAACCTGGAGGAGGCAGTAGCGGAAATGATCGCAGAGCGGATCAAAATCCCTGCGCAGAAAGCGGCCCGCAAAGAGCAGCATGTAAAGCGCACCGGTGACATACACGATCAGGTTGATCTGAAGCTCGGAGATGCCGGACGCGGCCGGAAGAGAATACAGCAGCAGCGGAAGCAGCCAGACATGGAGCGGGAGATAGAGCAGCACGGCGATGAGCTCGCCCTTTGTCATGCGGCTTGTGAAGCTCGCGGGGTCAAAGGCCTGCCGGTTCATTGCATCGCCTTTCGCTGCAGGGTATAGAGCAGGTTCAGCGCCTCGAGAGGCGTGAGGGTATTGAGATCGGTTTTGCGCAGTATCTCGCGGATCTCATCGGCCTGCAGATCCGCAAAGCTGATCTGGCTGAGAGAGTCGGCCGACGCGGCATGGACATGCTCCTCCGGGAGCGCGGCGATCCCACGGTTCTCGATCAGCTCATCGAGGCAGTGCTTGGCGCGGTCGATGACCGAGTCGGGGACGCCGGCGAGCTTTGCGACCTCGATGCCGTAGCTGTCGTCGGCGGCGCCGGGAACGATCTTGCGCAGGAAGATGAGCTTGCCGTTCTGCTTCTTGGCGGTGATGTTGTAGTTGCGGATGCCGTCGAGCTCGCCCTCGAGCGCGGAGAGCTCGTGATAATGTGTGGCGAACATGGTGCGCGCGCCGAGACGGCGTTTGTCGGCGCAGTATTCCAGAATCGCCCGGGCGATTGCCATGCCGTCGTAGGTAGAGGTGCCGCGGCCGATCTCGTCGAGAATCAGAAGAGAGGAGGCGGTGGCATTGCGGAGGATATTCGCCACCTCGCTCATCTCCACCATGAAGGTGGAGCGGCCGGAGGCCAGGTCATCCGAGGCCCCGATGCGGGTGAAGACCCGGTCCGTCACGCCGATGACGGCGGACTGGGCGGGAACAAAAGAGCCGATCTGCGCCATGAGCACGATCAGGGCGGTCTGGCGCATGTAGGTGGACTTACCGGCCATGTTCGGCCCGGTCACAATGGCGAGCCGGTCGGAGCCGGTGTTGAGGTAGGTGTCGTTCGGGACAAAGCGGACATCCTTCAGGGTCTGCTCGACCACGGGGTGGCGGCCCTCACGGATGGAGAGCTCGCGGGAGGCGTCGACCTCGGGCATGGTATAGCGGTTGCGTACGGCGACCTCGGCCAGCGAGCAGAAGCAGTCCAGCGCGGCGACATGTTCGGCGGTTTTCTGAATCCGGCCGACCTTGGAGGCGACGCTGTCGCGCACCTGACAGAAGAAGTCATATTCCAGAGACTGGATCCGGTCCCGCGCGGTGAGGAGGCTGTTTTCCAGCTCCTTCAGCTCGGGGGTGAAGTAGCGCTCGTTCGAGACCAGGGTCTGCTTGCGGATATAATGCTCGGGGACATTCTCAAGCCCCGCGGACTTCGGTACGTCGATGTAGTAGCCGAAGACCCGGTTGTAGCCGATCTTGAGCTTTTTGATGCCGGTGGCCTGGCGTTCCTGCTCCTCCAGGGCGGCGATGCGCTCGGCCCCGTGGTCGCGCAGCTGCCGCAGCTCATCCAGCTCCTGGGAGAAGCCCTCCCGAATGATGCCGCCCTCGCGGACGGAGAAGGGCGGCTCGTCACAGATGGCGCGGTCGATCTCCTCCCGGACGTCCGCCAGCAGATCCATCCCCGCAATCTCGCGCAGCTCTGCGCTCTTCATGTCTTTCAGGAACTCCTGCAGACGGGGCAGAACGGCGACACAGTTGGAGAGCATGCGCAGGTCCCGCCCGCCGGCACTGCCGTAGACGGTGCGGCTGACCAGGCGCTGCATGTCGCTGATCTCCTTCAGGGCGCGCATGAGCTCGCCCCGGCAGACGGTGGCTTTCGTAAGCTCGTCCACGGCGTTGAGTCTGCGTCGGATGGCCGCCACGGAGAGCAGGGGACGCTCTACCCAGGCGCGGAGCATGCGGCTGCCCATGGCGGTGCCGGTCTTGTCCAGCACACAGAGGAGGCTGCCCTTCTTCTCGCCGCTGCTCAGGGACTCGGTGAGCTCCAGACTGCGGCGGGCGGTGTAGTCCAGCTCCATATACCGGCCGCCGAAGAACACATCCAGGCGGTTAATGTGCGAGAGGTCAAACTTCTGTGTCTCCTGCAGGTACTGCAGCAGCGCGCCGCAGGCGCAGACGGCGGCGGTGCCGTCCTGAAGCCCGGCCTCGTCCACGTCGGAGAAGCCGAACTGCTCGCAGACGCGGGCGGCACAGGGCAGATATTCAAAATACCCCGGCTCCTGCTCGGGCATGGCGTCCAGCTGGTCCCTCAGGAAGGAGACAATGGCGCTGTTTTCCGCCGCACCGGGGGAGAGCACCGCTTCCCTCGGAAGGAAACGGGCAAGCTCGTTTCGGACATGCTCCTCCCCATCCCGGGGAAAGGCGGCACAGCAGAACTCACCGGTAGAGAGCTCGCAGAAGGCGATGCCGGCGCTGTCCCCGGAGAGGAAAACGGCGCAGATGTAGTTGCTGCGCTCCTCGGAGAGCATGGAGCTGTCCGTGACGGTGCCGGGGGTGATGATGCGGATCACGTCGCGCTGCACCAGCCCCTTGGCCAGAGCCGGGTCCTCCAGCTGCTCGCAGATGGCGACCTTGTAGCCCTTGGAGATGAGTTTTGCAATGTAACCCTCGGCGCTGTGATAGGGGACGCCGCACATGGGCGTGCGCTCTTCGGGATCCTCGACGTTCCGGTCCCGGGTGGTGAGCGCGAGGTCCAGCTCGCGGGAGGCGGTGACGGCGTCATCGTTAAACATCTCATAGAAGTCGCCGAGGCGGAAGAAGAGCAGGCAGTCGCGGTGCTGCTCCTTGATCTCCTGATACTGGCGCTTCATCGGGGTCAGCTCAGCCATCGCACTTCGCTTCCTTTCCGTACAGGGCCCAGGTGTTGCCGTCCGTAATCTCGACGGTGATGAAGCGGCCGATGAGCGACGGATCTCCCTTCAGGTGAACCAGACGGCCGCCGTTGGTGCGGGCGGAGAGATTGTATTCCTCCCTGCCGGTCAGACCGTCGACCAGAACCCGCTGAAGGGTGCCGATATAGGCCCGGTGTTTTTCCGCGGAGATGCGGTTCGCCGTCTCCGTCAGGGCGTCGAAGTGCACCTGTTTCTCTTCCCGGGTGAAGGGATCGGGCATGGAAGCGGCCGGGGTGCCGACGCGTTTGGAATAGATGAAAGTGAACATCGCGTCATAGCGAACCTCTTCACAGAGGGAGAGCGTCTCGGCAAAGTCCTCGTCCGTCTCGCCGGGGAAGCCGACGATGATGTCCGTCGTGAGGACGAGATCCGGCATCAGGGCGCGGGCGGCGGCGACCTCCTCGAGATACTTCTCCCGGGTGTAGCTGCGGTTCATGGCCTTGAGAATGCGGTTCGAGCCGGACTGAACCGGCAGATGGATGTGGTGGGCGCATTTTTCGCACTCGGCCATGGTCCGGAAGAGCTTTTCGGTGGCGTCTTTCGGATGGCTGGTCATGAAGCGGATCAGGAAATCCCCGGGGATGTCATTGATCATGCGGATCAGATCGGCGAAGTCCACATCCAGGCCGAGGTCCTTGCCGTAGGAGTTGACGTTCTGGCCGAGGAGCGTGATGTCCTTATACCCGGCGGCAACCAGCTCCTTTGCCTCACGGACGACATCCTCCGGCAGACGGGAACGCTCGCGTCCGCGTACATAGGGAACCACGCAGTAGGTGCAGAAGTTGTTGCAGCCGTACATGATGGAGAGCCAGGCTTTGACGCTGCCGTCGCGCTGACGAGGGATGCCTTCGGCCACGACGCCGAGATTCTGTTCGGTGGCGTAGACCCGCTTGTGCCGGTCCATGACCTGCTTCAGAAGCTCGGGAAAGCGCCAGAGCTCATGCGGGCCGAAGACCAGATCCACGATGGGATAGGAATGTTTGATCCGCTCGGTCATGTGCTCCTGCTGCACCATGCAGCCGCAGACCGCGATGATCTGATTCGGGCGGGCCTTCTTGCTGTGGTTCAGGGCACCGACATTGCCGAGCACGCGCATCTCGGCATGCTCGCGCACGGCACAGGTGTTGATGACGATGACATCCGCCTGAAACTCGTCCTGCGTCATGCCGTAGCCCATCTCGGCAAGATAGCCGCGGAGCTTCTCGCTGTCGGCCTCGTTCTGCTGGCAGCCGTAAGTGTCCACCATGGCGAGGGGACGGGCCCCGTCGGCGGTGACCCGGTCAAAAATCTCGTGACAGATGGAAAGCTGGCGGGAGATCTCCTCCCGGGGAATGCTTGTTCTTTCGTATTTCAAGGGCCTTACTCCGTTCCTGTGTTCCGAATCCGGACGCTTTTGCGCGGCTCCGGGGTGACAATTTTCAAAGATTCTCTATTTTATCCCGAAAGAAGGAAAAGTGCAAGCGGGAATCCGGGCTTTTCTCAGATTCCGGGGGAGAACGGAAACGAAGGCGAAAAGACGGGGATGAGCGGAGGAAGGACCGGAAAAAAACATGGACCTTTTCGGGAAAATAGGTTATAATACTTTAATTCTGAAGAAACAGGAATCAGAAGCAGAACTGTGAAGGAGAGAAACCATGCCGCAGATTAACCTCTTGTCTCCGCATGTCGCCGACCTGATCGCGGCCGGCGAGGTGGTCGAGCGCCCCGCCTCGGTCATCAAGGAGCTGATGGAGAATTCCTTTGACGCCGGAGCAAAGCACGTAACGGTGGAGATCAGCGACGGCGGCGCGACCATGATCCGCATTACCGACGACGGCTGCGGCATGGCGCCGGAGGACGCGGGAATTGCCTTTCTGCGGCACGCGACCTCCAAGCTGCATGACGAGCACGGCCTCGAGGCCATTGAGACGATGGGCTTTCGCGGAGAAGCGCTGGCGGCGATTTCCGCCGTGTCGCACATCGAACTCTATACCCGCAGACCGGAGGATGCGGAAGGAACGTATATGACCCTGACGGCAGGCGAGATCGACGTGATGGAGCCCACGGGCTGCCCGGCGGGGACCAGCATCTGCATCCGGGATCTGTTCTACAACACCCCCGCGCGGCTGAAGTTCCTGAAATCCGATCGGAGCGAGGCCTCGGCCTGCGTGCAGGCGGGACTGCGCTGTGCCCTGGGGAGACCGGAGATTTCGGTGCGCTTCCTGCGGGACGGAAAGGAAGAGTTCTTCACTCCCGGCGACGGAGAGATGAGTTCCGCCTGCTACGCGCTGCTGGGCCGGGAGATCAGCTCTACGCTGCTGCCGGTGAGCAGCTCGGACGAGGGCCTGGGCCTGAAGGGCTTCATTTCCTCCCCGGCGATGGGCAGAGGGAACCGGGGCGCGCAGTATTTCTATGTCAACGGCCGCTTTATCCGCTCGAGCCTGCTGCAGGCGGCGCTGGAACAGGCCTATAAGAACACGCTTCTGACTGGCCGGTACCCCGCCTGCGTGATCTGGCTCGAGATCCGCCCCGGCGCCGTGGACGTGAACGTCCATCCGGCAAAGACCGAGGTGAAGTTCTCGGAGGAGCGGCGGGTTTTCAACCTGCTCTATCAGGCGGCGCAGGAGACGCTGCACGGCGAGAACCGCGTCGCGGCGGAGAAGGCGCAGAAGGACGAAGCGAAACATGTTGGTCAGCCGCCGGAGTCAGGGGCCGGGACCGGTGCGGGCGAAATGAGGGAAACTGCCTTTACGCCGCTCTCCGCGGCTTCTGCACCCGCGTCCATTCCGGGAGTGCCTGCAGTTCCGGCGGATTCCGCTGCGGCGTCACGGGCAGAAGCCGCTCCATCGGCAGCAACAGTAAAAAGCTATGAAACCGTGCCGGCATCGGCGTGGAAGCAGACGGCGGAACCCGTCCCTTCGGTGAAAGCCGGGACGGTCAAGAATGTTGGCCCTTCCGGGCAGCCTGCCCCCATGCAGAGCACAGGGAACACGCCGGCACCGTACAGAACGGAGCAGCCCGCGCAGCAGTCGCTGTTCACGGCGGCAGGGAGCGCCGAGCCGACCGGGACACAAACGGCACCCGTCCCGCTGACGGAAGAAAAGCCGGCGGATTCGGAGATGCCTGTCGAAAAGTCTGTTCAAGATGTTGATAAGTTCCCGGTACCGGACCACAAGATCGTGGGGGAGGCGCTGAAAACCTATATCATCGTCGAAGTGGAGGACCGCATCATCCTGATCGACAAGCACGCCGCCCATGAGCGGATGAACTTCGACCGGCTGAAGGCAAAGCCGCGGGAAATCCACGCGCAGCAGCTGCTCATGCCCATCACCAAGCGCGTCACGGCGGAAGAGCTGGGCCTGCTGGAGGAGTTCGGAGAGCTGTTTGAAGAGTTCGGCTTTGAGATCGAGCCCTTCGGCGAACATGAGGTCATTCTCCGGGCGGTGCCGGCGGACATCCTGTCGGATGACGCGCTGCCGGCGCTGGAGGAGATTCTGGAGCACCTGAAAGAGGGAGACACCCCGGACCCGCGGAGCGCGCGGGATGAGCTGCTGCACACGGTGGCCTGCAAGGCGGCCATCAAGGCCGGGTGGAACACCGGCATGGCAGAGCTGGAGCGGATTACCCGGGAGGTGCTGAGCGGACGGGTGAAGTACTGCCCCCACGGCAGACCGGTCTCTGCGACGGTCACCCGAAAAGAGCTGGACAAGCTGTTCCTGCGGATCGTATGAAAGAGAAAAAGCTGATCGTGATTGCGGGCCCGACCGCATCGGGAAAGACCGCGCTGGGCATCGCCCTGGCGGGACGCGTCAACGGAGAAATCGTCTCGGCGGATTCCATGCAGATCTACCGCGGGATGGACGTGGGCACCGCGAAGGCGACGGCGCAGGAGCAGGCCGCGGTGAGACATCACATGCTGGACCTGATCGAACCTGGGGAGAACTACTCCGTCTCCCGCTATGTTCAGGACGCCACCGAGGTCTGTGAAGAGCTGTTCCGCCGGAGAAAACAGCCCATCGTGGTGGGCGGTACGGGGCTCTACATCGACGCGCTCCTGGCCGGCCGGCGCTTTGCCGGAAGGCAGAACGAGAGCGCGGAGCTGAGAGAAGCGCTTAGCGACGAGTATGACCGCCTCGGTGGAGAAGAGATGCTCAAAAAGCTGCGGGCGGTTGACCCGGAACGCGCGGAGAGACTCGCCCCGGGGGACCGCCGGCGGATCGTCCGGGCGCTGGAGGTGTACACCCTGACCGGACGCAGCATCAGCGAGCACGACGAGGAGAGCAGGCTTGCACCGCCCGCCTATGAGGCGGTCTACGCGGTGCTGACTTTCTCGGACCGTGCGAAGCTGTATGAGCGCATTGAAGCGCGGGTGGACCGGATGTGCCGGGACGGGCTGTTTGAAGAAACGGAAGCTCTGCTGAGAAGAGGCGTACCGGATGAGAGCACCTGCATGCAGGCGATCGGGTACCGGCAGGCCGCCATGGCGCTGCGGGGAGAGATCAGCCGGGAAGAAGCGGTCTCGCTCATCAAGCAGGCGACCAGGCGCTACGCCAAGCGGCAGCTTACGTGGTTTCGCCGCAGGGAGGACGCACTGTGGCTGGAGGCGGACCGGATGACGACGGAAGAGATGGCCGGCCGGGTACTGGAAGCGTTCGGACGGGAGGAGAGCGTATGACGGAAGAGATGATTCGAAAAAACGTAGAGACGGTAAAAGCGGAAATCGCTCGTGCTGCCAGAGAAGCCGGGAGAGACCCGGCGGAGATCCTCCTGGTGGCGGCGACCAAGATGAACGACGCGGATTCTGTCCGGGCGGCGATCCGGGCGGGCGTGGACGTCTGCGGGGAAAACCGCGTGCAGGAGATGCTGGAAAAGAACGCCGTGGGCGCCTATGAAGGGTTACCGCTGCACTTTATCGGCCATCTGCAGAAGAACAAGGTCCGGCAGGTCGTGGGGCTCTGTGCCCTGATCCACTCGGTGGACAGCCTCCCACTGTTGCAGGAGATCTCCAAAACGGCTGAAAAACGGGGACTTACACAGGACGTGCTGCTGGAAGTCAACATCGGCAGCGAGGAATCGAAGTCCGGGTTTTCCCCGGAAGAGATCGGTCCGGCACTGGAAGAAGCGGCCAAAATGACGGCTGTCCGGGTGCGGGGACTCATGGCGATCCCGCCGATTTGCGAAAAACCGGAAGAAAACCGCCCATTTTTTCTGAAAATGCAAAAGCTTTTTGTTGACAATTGCGGAAAAAAATACGATAATATATCAATGGATTTTCTTTCGATGGGCATGTCCGGAGATTATGCCGAGGCGGTTCGCTGCGGTGCGAACATGGTACGCGTCGGAACCGGGATTTTCGGCCCGCGGAATTATACATAAAACAAAGCGGAGGATCAGCCATGAGCTTCATGGACGAATTGAGAAAGCTGACCCAGCCGTATGAGGACGAGGACGACTTTTACGAGGGCGCAGACCCCTCCGCGCAGCCGCCTGCTCCGACGGAGGCTCAGCTGGAGTTTGAAAACGCGTTTGGCGGGCGGGATACGCCCGAGCCCGCTGAGGAAGAGAGCGAAGACGCCGCTCCGGCAGCGCAGGAAGGCGGAGGAAAGGGGATTTTCTCCGGCCTGGGAAGAAAAAAAGTTCCGCGGCCGCGGATCGCCGCCCGGGAGCGGACGGTGGAGTTCGGCGGAACGGAACAGCAGGTGATCCTCTTCAATCCCAAGAGCTTTGATGAGGCCGGCGACCTGGTGCAGCACCTGAGCCAGGGCCGGAGCATCGTGATGACGCTCGAGGGGGTTCCGACGGATCTGGCAAGACGCCTGCTGGACTTCCTCTCCGGGATTGCCTATGCGCTGCAGGGGAAGATCACCCCGATTTCGGCGAAGACCTATTTTGTAACCCCGCAGAATGTTGACGTGCTCGGCGCGGAGGAGTTCGGTTCCTCCGGCTCGGGAACGGCTTCAACCTGATATAGCAGCTTCATTTCGTTATTCCGTACATCAATCATTGAAAGGTGGATTTTAAGCATGATTACCGCTCAGGACATCCGTGAAAAGACTTTTGAGAAGTCCAGAATGAATGGCTATGACATGGCCTCTGTGGACGATTTTCTGGAAGAACTGGCTGAGGACATCGGCGCGGCCCAGAAGGAAAATGCCGTTCTGAAGAGCAAGATGAAGGTCCTCGTGGACAAGATAGAAGAATATCGTGCCAATGAGGAAGCGCTGAACATGGCAATTCTCTCGGCCCAGAAGCTCGCGGTACAGATCGAGAGCGAAGCCCGTCAGCGTGCCGCCGCGATGATTGAAGACGCGGAGCGTCAGGTCAAGGCGAAGGTCGGCTCCATCCAGGAACAGACCGCCGCGGAAGAACGCCGCCTCAGTGACGCGCAGACCGCGACGAAGATCTTCCTGGACAAGGCCAAGGAACTCTGCAGCGAGCACCTCACCAGACTGGGTGTGATCGGCGGAGAGCTGCAGCTGCCGGAGGAAGAGCCTGAGGCCGCAGAGGTTGAGGAAGAAGAGGAGGTGCCTGTTGTGACCGACGACGCCGACATCGACGAAGCGGTCCGCTCTATTGAGGAGCAGGTCTCCCGCCCCAGCGCTCCGGAACCGGCGCTGGATCTTGACCTTTCCGACTTCGATCTGGCTCCCGCCCCCAAGCGGAAGAACCTGAGCAGCACACAGTCCTTCAATCTGTAAGCTGCTCCTGAAAGCCGAATCATGTCGCGGGGTGGCGCGAAAGCGTACGCCCCGCTTTCGGCTTATTATTTTATACTGATACCAGGAGAATTTTCTATGTCCAAGGATTATAATGCCAGCCTGAACCTGCCGAAAACCGACTTCCCGATGCGTGCCGGCCTCCCCAAGCGTGAGCCGGACATGCTTAAGAAATGGGAAGAGATGGATCTGTACAACCTGCAGCTGAAGAAGAACGAGGGCAAACCGCTTTTCTCTCTCCATGACGGACCTCCGTTCTCCAACGGCAACATCCACATGGGCCATGCGCTGAACAAGGCCCTGAAGGATTTCATCAACCGCAGCTATATGATGCGCGGCCGCTATGTCCCCTACATCCCCGGCTGGGACAACCACGGCATGCCCATCGAAAGCGCCATCATCAAGGAGCAGAAGCTCAACCACAAGGAAATGTCCACCGCGGACTTCCGCAGCGCCTGCCACGACTATGCCGAGAAATATGCCAAAATCCAGATGGCAGGCTTCAAGCGTCTCGGCGTCGTCGGCGACTGGGAGCATCCGTACTACACGATGAACCCCGGCTTCGAGGCCGACGAGGTGCGCGTCTTCGGCAAGATGTACCGCAACGGCCACATTTACAAGGGCTTCAAGCCGGTCTACTGGTGCGCCCATGACGAGACCGCCCTGGCCGAGGCGGAGATCGAATATCACGACGACCCGGTCACCACGGTCTATGTGAAGTTCCCGATGCATGACGACAAGGGCAAGCTCAGCCATCTGGACAAGTCCAAGCTCTTCTTCATGATCTGGACGACGACCACCTGGACCCTCCCCGGAAACCTGGGCATCACCCTGCACCCGGACTTCCAGTATGCAATCGTCAAGGTTCCCAACGGCGAGATGTACATCATGGCCGAGGCCCTGGTGGACGAGGTCATGGCCAAGGGCGGCATCACGGAGTATGAGACCGTCGAGACCCATCCCGGCACCTTCTTTGAATACATGCTGGCGGATCATCCCTTCCTGCCCAAGACCTCCCTGCTGATGCTGGCGGACTATGTCACGACGGATTCCGGTACCGGCTGCGTCCACACGGCGCCCGGCTTCGGCGACGTCGACTATCAGACCTGCATGCAGTACGGCACGGAGATGGTCGTCCCGGTGGACGATCAGGGCCGCCACACCGAGTACGCCGGCAAGTACGCCGGGCTGCAGGTGGAAGAGTCCAACCCCATCATCGCCGCCGACATGAAGGAGAGCGGCATGCTCTTCGCCTCAGAGAACATCACCCACAGCTATCCGCACTGCTGGCGCTGCAAGAAGCCCATCATCTTCCGCGCGACTCCGCAGTGGTTCTGCTCGGTGGATTCCTTCAAGGACGAGGCCATCGCCGCCTGCGAGAATGTGCGCTGGCTCCCCGCCTGGGGCAAGGAGCGCATGGGCGCCATGATCCGTGAGCGCAGCGACTGGTGCATTTCCCGCCAGCGCCGCTGGGGCCTGCCGATCCCGGTGTTCTACTGCGACGACTGCGGCAAACCTGTCTGCACCGAAGAGAGCATCGAGTCCGTTGCGAAGATTTTTGAAGAGAACGGCAGCAACGCGTGGTTCGAGCGCGAGGCAAAGGATCTTCTGCCCGACGGCTTCGTCTGCCCGCACTGCGGCGGAAAGCACTTCACCAAAGAGACCAACACCCTGGACGGATGGTTCGACTCGGGCTCCACACACTTTGCCGCGATGCAGCGTGATCAGGGCTTCTGGCCCTCCACGATGTACATCGAAGGCGGCGACCAGTACCGCGGCTGGTTCCAGTCGTCACTGCTGGTGGCGGTCGGCGCGCTGGGCAAGGGCGCCCCGTATCAGGAATGCCTGACCCACGGCTGGACGGTGGACGGCGAAGGCCGCGAGATGCACAAGTCTCTCGGCAACGGCGTGGATCCGCAGGAGCTGATCGATGAGTTCGGCGCGGATGTGGTCCGCCTCTGGGCCGGTTCCGCCGACTATCACGTCGACGTACGCTGCTCCAAGGAGATCTTCAAGCAGCTGAGCCAGAACTACCTGAAGTTCCGCAACACCGCCCGCTACTGCCTCGGCAATCTCGACGGCTTCGACCCGGAGAACCCGGTCGCGCCGGAAGAGATGCTGCCGCTGGACCGCTGGGCGATGACGAAGCTCAACGAGCTGATTGACAAGGCGGAAGCGGCGTATCAGGACTATGAGTTCCATACTGTTTCCCACGCGATCAACGACTTCTGCGTGGTTGAACTTTCCAGTTTCTACCTGGATATCATCAAGGACCGCCTGTACTGCGAGGCGCCGGACAGCCTGAAGCGCCGCAGCGCCCAGACCGCCCTCTTCTATATCCTTGACACCCTGACCAAGATGTTTGCGCCGATTCTGGCCTTCACCTGTGACGAAATCTGGCTGGCCATGCCGCACCGCGCGGAGGACGATACCCGCAACGTGCTGCTGAACCAGATGAACAAGCCCTTCACGGCCTACAGCCTGAGCGAGGACGAGATGGCACGCTGGGACAGCCTGATCCGCGTCCGCAACGACGTCAACGGCGTCATCGAGACCGCCCGCGCCGCCAAGCGCATCGGCAAGCCTCTGGAGGCCGCCGTGCGGCTGCATGCCACGGACGACGACAGCAGGGCGGTTCTGGAGAGCGTCAGCGACATGGGCCTGAAAGAACTCTTCATTGTGTCCGAGTGCCTGATTGCCCCGGACGAGGATCCCGATGTTGCTGCGAGAAACAAGGGCACCGCTTATCCAGGCCTGGAAATCAGCGTCCGTGAGGCGCCGGGTGTCAAGTGCCCGCGCTGCTGGATGCACGCGGTTGATGCCGATCCGGAGACGGGTCTCTGCCCGCGCTGCGCCGAGGTCCTGAAAACCCTGTAAGACTCAGCCGGGTGTTGCGGGGATCCGCACGCCCGGCAGAGAAGCCATCATCTATTCTGTTGAGGTTCCATTTTCACCGCTGCTGATGCGGCAGATAGGAGATCACTATGTTGTATGCTATTATCGGAATGCTGGTTATCATTGCCGACCAGTATATCAAATTCTGGGTACAGGGCCACATTGCGCTGACCTCGACCGGAGAGGAGTTTATCCCCGGAATCCTGAGTCTTGTCAATGTGCATAACGACGGCGCCGCGTTTGGCTTCCTGGCGGGAAGCGGAGCGAGAATCCCGTTTATTATTGTGGCGGGCGTCTTTACGGTGGCGGTGATCATTGCCCTGGCGACAAAGCTGATCTCCGGAAAGCTGGCGCGCTGGTCCATCGTCCTGGTGACGGCCGGCGCCCTGTCCAACTGCCTTGACCGCGTGCTGTACGGGTATGTGCAGGACATGTTCAAGACGGAGTTCATGAACTTCCCGGTCTTCAACCTCGCGGACGTGTTCATCACGCTATTTGCGATCATCTTTGCCCTGGCAGTGATCTTCGGCAAGACCAGACGGGACGACGATGACGACTATGAGTTTGAAGATGATGAGGACGACGAGGAATATGAGAAGCCGTCCCGCGCCGCCCGTAAAAAGGAGAAGCGCAGCAAGCGCCGCGCTTCCCGCTATGAGGACGATGACTACGACGAAGACGAGGAAGACGATGAGGAGTATGAAAAGCCGTCCCGCGCCCGCAAGTCTCTGAAGTCCAGACGCGCAAAACGTGCTGCGGTCGAAGAGGAGGACGAGGACGAGTATGAAGAGCCTGCACCGGCTCCCGCCCGCAGACAGACCGCCAGAACGCAGAAGAGTGCAGCACCGAAGGGCCGGACCAGCGCAGCGAAGGCCGTACAGTCGGATGAAGATCCGTTTGCCGGATGGGACCGTGCCGAGGCGAAGGTTGAGGCTGCGAAGAAGTCCGCGGCAGCTGCGGCACCGGCAGCGAGATCCGCCGCTTCCGCTCAGAGCGCACAGGCCAGACCCGCCCAGCGGAGCGCTCAGCCCGCCGCCGCGAAACCGGCCGCCGCAAGACCCGCGGCGAGACCGGCTGCCCAGAGCAGCGCAAAGCCGGCTGCAGCCGCAGCGGCCAAACCGGCCGCAAAGCCCGCTCCCAGACCCGCGGCCAAACCGGTATCGTCTTCGGAGGAGGAATTCTCTCTGGATGACATCCTGAATGAATTCAGATAAACAATACAAGAATATGGATGAAGAAATTCTGTCCATCATTGCTGAGGAGAGCGGAGAGCGAATCGACGCTCTCCTCGCGCGTAGTGTCCCTGGACTGAGCCGGAGCGCGGCACAGCGCCTGATTGAAAAAGGAGCGGTGCGGATCGGCGAGCGGCCGGTACAGAAGAACACACGCTGTGAGGCGGGTATGGAGATCAGCGTGATGCTGCCGGAAACGAAAGAGGTCCCGCTCCTTCCGCAGGAAATCCCGCTGGACATCGTCTATGAGGATGAGGACCTCGTCGTGGTCAACAAGCCCCGCGGCATGGTGGTGCATCCTGCACCCGGTCATCCGGACGGAACCCTGGTGAACGCATTGCTCTGGCACTGCGGAGACAGCCTCTCGGGCATCGGCGGGGAAAAACGCCCGGGCATCGTCCACCGCATTGACAAGGACACTTCCGGCCTGCTGATCGTGGCGAAGAACGACTTCGCCCATCAGGCGCTGTCCGCACAGCTGGCGGACCGGAGCCTCTCACGGGTATACGAGGCTGTCGTGCGCGGCAGACTGCGGGAGGACAGCGGAACCGTTGACCGTCCCATCGGAAGGCATCCGACGGACCGCAAACGCATGGCGGTTATCGAGAGAAACAGTCGCCCGGCGGTAACGCATTGGGAGGTTCTTGCCCGATACAACGGATACACTCACATACGCTGCCGCCTTGAGACCGGGCGGACCCATCAGATCCGCGTCCACATGGCAAGCATCGGCCACCCGCTGCTGGGAGACGGCGTCTACGGTGCCCCGTGCCCGGAAAAGGGACTGGAGGGGCAGTGCCTTCACGCGCGGGAACTGAAATTCATCCACCCGCGCAGCGGCGAACATGTGCATCTGGAAACGGAGCTGCCGGACTGGTTTAGGGAAGTGTTGGGGAGACTGGGGCCCGAGACGGCCTGAGCGGAAAGGAGAAAATGCATGTCCACCAAACAGATTTCAAGGCTTGTGGTTCTTGTCGCAGTGGTGATCTCGCTGGTGACGCTGCTGGTGAAACTGATCCAGGGCACCGCGGGGCTGGTAGGGAGCCTCTTCAACCTGATTCTGGGGATTGTGGTCGTAATCGCGCTGGTCGCGATTGTGATCTGGATGTTCGCTTACGCGAAGAAAATGCGAAAGAAATAAAGGCCAGGACCTCCGGCTCAGCCGGAGGCCCTGCATTTCGTTAAAGGGTATACAATAAACATATTTGTAAGACGGAAACAGAGCAGGGAGGAGGGAGCCACGTGCAGCCGGAAGGCGTAACCGTTGTGCTTGAACCGCAGCAGTTCGACGGAGAGCAGATCTATCAGGAGACCATTCTGCCCTTTACCGGAGAGAATCTGAACCCTGCGAAGCCGAAAGTCCCGGGACGCATCCGGGAGATGATGAAATTGTACGAGCACGGCGACGGCTCCTATCTGCGGAAATGTCGGAACTTCCTCCGGCAGGGCAGATTCATGGAGGACTATGAAGACGACACCCCCTGGACCGGGGACGTCCGAAAGTACTTCCCCACCTACCATGATTTTGACGTGCGGCAGCTGCGGGGCTACTTCACCTGGCGCACCGGTGTCCGGAAGGGAGAATACGGCCCGATTGCAGCTTCCCTGGCATACCTCTATCTGTATGAGCTGCTCTGCGGGATCGGAAGCAGCTCGTCTGAGGAAAGCCTGCAGAAGATGCAGGACTTTGAGAAAGGCTTTCTCGAGAGCGGTATCGGCGATCCCTCTATGAGGAAGAATCTGCGGAGATGGATGCTGGAGTACGCAGTACTCCATGAACTGCCGGCGGAGACCGTCCGGACCTTTGTGGAGCCTGTCATGCTGGAAAAAGACGCGGCCCTGGCAGTCCTCAGGGAGCCGGAGAGCGCGGCGGATGAAGCGGTGTTTTCGGCCCTCTGCGTGCTCGGAGGGAACAAACTGGCACAGTCGCCGGCCGCCGCGAAGGAAGAGAGCAGGGGAAAGCACCTGTTTGCCGAAGTCTGGCGCGTCGCAATGCGAAACGGGACAGAGAAGGGGAAAGACTTCTTCGAGGCCTGCTTCGGAGAACGGAAGACCTTCCACTGGTATCCGCTCTCCAATGCGGTTTATGCGGAGGAGGGCAGACACCCGGACACGGACTATGTTCTGGATGAGAGCCGGAGCTATCACTGCCGCGGCGGGAGATGGACCGAAGAGCGCTATGAGGAGCTGTATTTCGACCGGAAACGGCTTGAGGCGCTGCTGCATGAAGCGGATCGGGCGATCCGGAGCTATCTGAAAACCGGTCGAAACCTGCAGGAAAGACCTGCCGAAGCCTGGGCCAGACCTTATGTGGAAGCGGTTCTGGAGGCGGATCGGAAAGCGGTCCTGGAAGCCTCAAGACCGAAGATCACCATCGACCTCTCCGGTCTGGACCAAATCCGCCGGGCGGCGAGCATCACCAGAGACAGCCTGCTGACAGCGGAAGAGCTGGACGGGGAGTCCGGCGGTGAAAAAACGACGCGGACGACAACCCCGGCAATACCGCCTGCCGCGACATCGGCAGACTCCGGATCGGCATCTGAGGCGGCACAGCCTGCGGAAGCGGTACAGACAACACCGGCTCCGCAGAAGACGGAAGAGGCTGCGGACTTCGACGGACTGGACGGGGTGCATCTTGCGATCCTGCAGACCCTGCTGCGGGGAGAGACGGCGGCCGGACAGATCCGATCGGCGCATCTGATGCCGGCGCTGGTCGCGGACACGATCAACGAGGCGTTTTATGACCAGATCGGAGACAACATCCTGGAATACGACGGCGACGAGCTCGGCCTGATTGAGGACTACAGAGAAGACATTACAGCGATACTTGGAGGAAAGGTTCCATGAGCGGGGAAAACAGAAAGGTGCCGAAACGGATTTCGCAGACGGTACTAAATTCTCTGAAAGGCGGCGTGGTGCCGAGAATCGGCCTGCCGTATATCACCGTGGGGCGGAAGAATGAGATCGAAGCCCTGCTGCATGATGTGGACATCATCTCGGAGGGCGGCGCGTCTTTCCGCTTCATCGTGGGGCGGTACGGCTCGGGCAAGAGCTTCCTGATCCAGACGATCCGCAACTACGTGATGGACCGGGGCTTCATCGTCGCCGACGCGGACCTGTCACCGGAACGGCGTCTGCAGGGCACGAGAGGCCAGGGGCTTGCCACCTATCGCGAACTGATCGGAAACCTCTCCACCAAGACCAAGCCCGAAGGCGGCGCGCTGACTCTCATTCTCGACCGCTGGATCAGCAGCGTCCAGGCCGAAGCCGTCCAGGAGACCGGGCTGACGCCCGGAGACCCCGCTTTGACCAGGGCGGTGGATCAGAAGATCTACGCCGTGACCTCCGCCGTCAGCGAGCTGGTACACGGCTTTGAGTTTGCGAAGCTGCTCTCCCTGTATTATCACGCTTACGTGGAGGGCGAGGACGAGCTGCGGATGAAGGTGGTGCGCTGGTTCCGGGGAGAGTACAGCACGAAACGCGAGGCCCGGGAGGAACTCGGCGTCAGCATCCTCATCACGGACGACGACTGGTACGAGTATCTGAAGCTGTTTGCGGTGTTCTTCCGCCTGGCGGGCTATGCCGGCATGATGATCATGATCGACGAGCTTGTCAATCTCTACAAGATCCCGAATATGGTCACGAGACAGTATAACTACGAGAAGATGCTGACGATGTACAACGACACACTGCAGGGCAAAGCCCGCTATCTCGGGATCATCATGGGGGCGACACCCCAGGCCGTTGAAGACAGACGGCGCGGGGTCTACAGTTATGAGGCGCTCCGGTCCCGTCTGGCGGAAGGGAAGTTTTCCCGCCCCGGCGCAAGGGATCTGCTCGCCCCGGTCATCCGGCTAGAACCGCTGACGCCGGAGGAGATGCTGGTGCTGTGCGAGAAGCTCTCGGACATGCACGCGGACCTCTACGGCTATGAAAGGCGCCTTGGGACGGAGGATCTGGCGGGATTCATCCGGCTGGAATACGGGCGGATCGGCGCGGACCAGAACATCACGCCCCGCGAGGTGATCCGGGACTTTATCGAGCTGCTGGACCTGATGTACCAGAATCCGGGCCTCGGCCTGGCGGAGCTGATGGAATCGGACGAATTTAGCTATGCCGCCTCGGAAGCGGTTTCGGATGAGACCGACAGCAACTACGCGGAGTTTCAGATATGAACGTATACGGCAGATACGCGCCTTTTATCCAGGACTATATCTACCGCTCCGGCTGGCAGACACTGCGGGGCGTGCAGAATGCCGCCGGAGAGGCCATTTTCGGGACGGAAGAGAATGTGCTCCTGACGGCTTCCACCGCCTCGGGCAAGACGGAAGCGGCCTTTTTCCCCATTCTGACGCTGCTGGACGAAAATCCCTCTTCCAGTGTCGGGGTGCTGTACATTGCGCCGCTGAAGGCACTGATCAACGACCAGTTCGGCAGACTGAATGAACTGTGCGAGGAGGAGGGAATCCCGGTCACCCGCTGGCACGGAGATGTCCCCCAGTCGCAGAAGCGGAAGTTGATGAAAAAGCCCGCCGGAATCCTGCAGATCACGCCGGAGTCGCTGGAATCGCTGATGATCAACCGGCATATGGAAATCCCGTCCCTGTTCGGAGACCTGCGCTTCATCGTCATCGACGAGGTCCACTCTCTGCTGCGGGGAGACCGGGGCATGCAGACCTTCTGCCTGATCGAGCGGCTCTGCAGACTGGCAGGGTGCCGGCCGCGGCGGATCGGCCTGTCTGCCACCATCGGCAATCCGGAAGCGGCGGGGAAGTTCCTCGCCGCGGGCAGCGGACGAGGCACCGTGATCCCCCGCTTTGAAGCGGGGAAGGAAGTCTGGCGCCTCAGCATGGA
>Ga0256405_10003557_pt1 | contig 31829 bp, 27 predicted proteins | sample RumenRJG_02DNA_FD_189096 | JGI IMG/M metagenome (GOLD analysis project Ga0256405, IMG submission 189096) | Bovine rumen microbial communities from Lethbridge, Alberta, Canada - RJG_02 | ecosystem: Host-associated > Mammals > Digestive system > Stomach > Rumen | place: Canada: Alberta...
CTTTAATGCTTATGCCTACTCTTATGTTCAATATTATGGCATGACATATGAACAAGCTGCTAGTTACATTCTTTCTTCTTTAGCACAAAGAGAATTATTAGTTCTTTATGTAAAAGACAGAATTGCATCTGAAGAAGGATTAGGTGAACCAGCAAACTTAGAATTAAGACAATTCTTATCTAACCTTGAATATGTTGATGCTGTTGACGAAGTCAACAAGGATATGCAAACTTCTTTAGAATCCATTATTAAAGAATTGATTGAAGAAGATAAAGCAAATCAAGGTGCTCAAGAAGCTACTGATTCTGGTGTTTATACTCATGAAAAGATTACAAAGGATAACAAAGATAATGTTATTAGAGTATTCTTTGATTCAGATGGTGGCACAGATGTTGAAACTCAAAAGATTTTAAAAGGCGAAGCTGCTGATAGACCAACCAATCCAACAAAAGATGGATATACATTCATTGGTTGGTATGTAGTTAATGATAATGTTGTTTCCGGTACATTATATCCATTTGGTGCAGATGCCAAGTTAGAAGCAAATCTTTACCTCAAGGCTAAGTGGACAAAATACTTAGCACCTAGAACAGAGAAGGCTAAGGAAGAGGAAGAAGATACATCTTACGATTATTCCAAATATACATCTGAAGCTGAGATTAAAGCTGCAGTATCTGATGCAGAAGCAGCTGCAAAGTTAAAGTTCTTTGATGCAGCATATGCACAAACTGCAAAAGACAAGGCACAAGAAACTTTAGAATTAACAGATGAGGATATCAACAAGTACTTTGATAAATCCATGAAACAATTAAAGGATAAACTTGCTGATTCATATATGGATTATGATTACTATCTCAACGGCGAATTCAAGACATTGATACTTGCAAAGTATCAAAGAATGGTTGGATACAATGTTGAGGTTGATCCAAGTGAAGTTATTGCAGAATATGATAGATTAGTTGCAAACAATATTGAAGTTTATGCAAATAGTGATTCAGCTTATGAAACAGCAATCACTGGAACTCTTTCAGATGCAATTTGGCAAAACTATGCAGCTGATACTACAACAATACCAGAATCACAAGATTGTTATGGATTTGTAATTAACATCTTACTCAAGTTAGATAGCGATGAAGTTGCTGAATTGACCAAGATGGCTTCTGATGGTACATATTCTAAAGAACAACTTATTGCTCGTAGAAACGAATTACTCAACGCACACATGGTTGCAGTTTCTAACCCGGATTATTCTTCTGAGGCAGAATGTGATCATTATACAGAAGAGTTAGACAACTATGTTGCCTATGATGCACAAACAGATAAGAACCATCAATGTACATGTTTAGATCCAGATCATAAGTATGATGAATACAACAAAGATAATGATTTCAATAAGATGATTGAATTCAAGAAGAACGATGATGGTAAATGGGAAATCGTGTACAACGTACACGAATGTCCAACAATGGCATATCTTTCTGATCCAGATGATGAGGGCAATATTAAGTATTGGCCAGCAATGTCTGATGGAACAAGAACAGGTATTGTAGAACAAATCTACAACAGCTTCAAACAAATTGATGATGCAGTTGCAGCAAATGAATTATCTCACATTGAATCAGTTTACTGGTACAGAGAATTAGCAACAGCATGGTTATATCTTGTTGGTGATGACTCAGGTGGTACATCCTCAGATTCTAACAATGGTGGATTAGGATATATGGTATCCGCAAAAGATTCTGATGTTGCTTCATCATATATTTCTGCATTCACAGATAGAGCAAGAACCTTAATCAACAATGGTGTTGGTTCATATAGCACAGATGAAACATTAGATAATTCTTATCTATTTGCAGATAGCTTTATTGAAAATGGTTCAACATCTGGTTATGCTGGAATCTTTATTCTTATGACAACATATTCATGTTATGATGCTACAACATACACATTTGAAACTGAGGGTGGTGTAAAGTGTGACGAAGCTGAAATCGCACTTGATATGACAGCACAAGCTAATAAGCTTCCAGTAAACTATGTAACAACTTATGATAAAGAATTAGATAACTGCAAGACGATCTACGATGTTATCTACGATAAGTTATTATCTGGTAAGAAATATGAGAAGTATTCATTAGAAGTAAATAAGTTCGGTGAAGGTGCTATTTCAGATAATATTACATATTATGAAAAGAACTATGAATCTTTATGGAAGAATTTAGATAAATCTAAATAAACATTATTAATATAAAAATAAGGGCTATTGATGTTGAATCAGTAGCCCTTTTATTTTACTCTTGAGTTGGATTGTCAGTTATATCTATGTCATCCTCATTTGGAGTCATATTTTCTGGTGCGAATGCATTAACGGCTTCAAGCAAAGCTTCTTGTTTTTTTACAACCTCAGGTCTCTTTCTAGAATAGTCTTGTTTATAACTATCTATACCAACTTGCCACATATACATATCTAGCAATCTCATAGGTGTATAGAGCTCGTATTCTTGTCTAGCAAGAATATCACCGAAGTCTGAGGAATTATATCTCATGAAGTTACAAAGTGCCTTAAATGACTCTTCAGAAAGTATAGGATGTAGAACTGGTACAACCTCAACATTATTTAATGCCTCAATGGCTCTCTTAAAGAGTGTGTCATAGCATGGAATGCATCCCATAGTACCATTAATAATTATGGTTATTAGGGTGTCTGTGGCCTTGAGAGGGAAGTTAGGAGTTGAGTAGGCTAATTCTAGTCTGCCGATCAATCCATTCCAGTGTGCGCCCTCTAATTCTCCTGCTAATTTTTCAAGGAAAAGTAATCTAGCGATTTCATCGTTGTATTTACCAGATAGAGGGTTAAAGTCCCATAATGGTTCATATGTAGGGTCGATTAGGATATCTACGACCTTTATGTGTCTTGTATAATCGCAATATCTTTGAAGGAAAGAAGATGCCTTATACATACCTGTACTTGCAAGGTATGCAGTGAGGTGTAAAGCCATAGTATCTTTGATTCTTTCGGCCTCTTTACCCTTATGTCTAGCAGCTTCTCTATTATCATGGAAGTATTGTCTACATTTCTCCCATGCTTTAAATTGAGTATTGTCTGGAGTATTAGCTCTTTGTTCTGGATGTTTATAACGATCTATCTCATCTTGGATAGCATAATCATTTGAAAGGATTAGAGAGCCAACAACTGTGATATGGTCATCTGAACCTGCTTTAAATATCATCCATTCGCCAGTATTTCTTGGATATGCACGTTGTCTTGTAAGCAAGAATGCATCTTGAGATTCTAATTGTACGCCAAGAGCAACTGTTTTAAAGATACGTCTAACTCTTAATACTTCATCTGAAGAACGGAATTCAGATTGGTCTAGAGAATTGAATATAGATGGTACTTCTGTGGATGCAACGATATAAACATTTTCAAGTTTGGAAATATCGAACAATCTATTTGCAATTTCGTTACCATAATCTGATACAAGGAAGTCTGCAATTTCGTCAATAAATATAACGCAATATCTATCCTTATTTGAAATCATGCCACGTGAGGCTTTAACAGCTTTTAGAGTATCATTCATTTCACCGAAGTCTGATGTAAATCCAGCAACCATTGGAGAGTGTCTAAAAGAAGCTAATTCATCTGCTTTTCTTGTAAAGATATAGATGTCTGCAGTGTCTTGTGTGTTTCTATCTACAATACTTTTTAAAACTGATTTTAAGAACATGGTTTTTCCACATTGAGAACAACCAGCAATTAAAATAGATCCTGAATTATCTAATGTATCAACAACATATCTCACATCATTTTCAAGACCAACTGGAAAAGTAAGCCTTGATTTAGAGGCCTTATATTTTTCGGATTCTCTGATGTCGCGATATAAGCAAATTGATAACATTTTTTATTCCTTTCATAAGAATAATACCATATTGGCATATATAAATGCAAATAAAAGACTAGCATAGTCTTTTTTGCGTGTTATATTAATATAAAAACGCGTATAAAATATGGCTCAAATAGAGCTAGATGTTGCTGAATGTAAACAATGTGTAAAATGTGGTTTATTTTGCAGAATCAGTAATTAATGGTGCATTTTTGAATGAATAAAGTATATGATTTGGTAAATTCGCGTTTTCAAAAGAATCGCCATGTTCATCATAAACTGCAATTGTTAAAATGCCTAATTTATTAGCACTTTGGACGGCATATAAGGCATCCTCAAATAGCACTATTTCGTCTATTTTTAATCCTGTTTTTTGAAGAACATACTCATATATCTTGCCACTTGCTTTACCTACTCCAACCAAATTTGCAGAGAATACATCTTTAAAATATTCCCATATTCCAAGTCTTTTCATACATGGCTCATACATACATGGTTCGCCACTTGTAACGATATACATATCTATTCCAAGATCATGGATTTGTTTTAGATAATCAAGAGTTCCTTCTTTTAGAGGAATGATTTTTTCATACTGTTCAATAGCTATATTTTTCCATTCTTGTATTGCTTCATTTACATCAACTTTTTGTCGAACAAGAGAACAAGAATATGCAACAGTTTCTTCAAAACGCATGGCATTTGTTTTAGCAATGAAACCATCTGGCAAATCCATATTATATTTTGCAAAGAACATTCTATTAACTGATCTCCAAAATGGGAGACTATCTATAAGTGTCCCATCCAGGTCAAAGAATACTGCCTTTACATCCTTAATTATTGCCTTGTCATTTTCATATACTAATTTAGCCATAAGAGTATAATATCAAATTAATTTTTAATTTGGTATAATTTTTCATTACTATTTCGAAAATATATGTTATATTTATATACACTATGAGAGCAAACAAGATAAATACAAAGAATATAGTATATTTTGCCATACTACTTGCATTGATTATTATATTGCAATTTGTTGGTAGTTATATAAAGATTGGACCTGTTAGCATTTCATTGGTACTGGTACCAATAGTTTTAGGTGGAATATTACTTGGACCTATTGCTGGAATGCTATTAGGATTTTCTTTTGGTCTAATAACTTTCATAGCTGTTGTAACAGGATTAGATGCTGGTTCCGCGATGTTATTTGCCGAATCACCATTTATGGTAGCACTCATTTGCTTTGTAAAAGCAATTATGTGTGGTTGGATTCCTGCTTTAGTTTACAAACTAATTGCAAAAAAGCATCCAATTATTGGAGCATATGTAGCATCTGCTTTAGCACCTATTATAAATACAGGAATATTCATCATTGGTGCCCTAATGATTAACAAGGTAATTGCTGAGGTTTGGGGTGTTGAAGGTGGATTAAATGGAGTATTTATATTTTTAGTTGTTACAGTTGCAGGAATTAATTTCTTAGTTGAATTTGCAATTAACATTTTATTATCTCCTATTATTGTGAAGATAATAGATATTATTACTGGAAAGATAAAGAATAAGCAAAATCAAGAAACGATTGAAGAAGATAACTCACAAAGTGAGTTAGATAATGAAGAGGTGGAAGATGTCAGCATTAATAGTCAAGAGTGAACTTTGTCCTCAAAATCACAGATGTCCAGCAACCTTAGCTTGTCCTATGAAAGCATTAAAACAAGTTGAATTCAATGCGCCAACAGTAGATGCTTTTAAATGTGTTAAGTGTGGCAAATGTACAACAATTTGTCCAAAGGGTGCATTAACTATTGGTTAAATTTTATGAGGGATTAATTATGAAAAAAATAATTGTAAGTATTGTTTGTGTCATAGCACTTGTTTTGGTATTAAATTTTTTAGTATTACCATTGACTGGAAATTATAACAGAGTAAAAGAGGTTACATCATATTCTGGGGATAATGCTTATATAAGATTTGATACAGCAGATGGTTTATATCTTTCTGCTCACAGAGCAGGTGGAGATTTAGAGCCAGAAGAAACAATGGCTGCATTCAAACTTTGTATGTCTGATGCTATAGATTATAAAGTAGACGTTTTAGAGTTTGATTTACACCTAACAAAGGATGAACAATTAGTTCTTCTCCATGATGATACAGTAAATCGTACATCAAATGCCACAGAAGTTTTTGGAAAGAAAAAAGTTAAGGCAAAAGACAAAACTTTAGCAGAGCTAAAGACTCTTAACTTTGGATACAATTTCAAGGACGAAAACGGCAACTACAAATATAGAAATGTTCCAAATGAACAATTAGTAGATGTCAGAATTCTAACATTAGATGAAATCTTAACATATTTAACAACCAATTATTCTGGACTTCATTACATCATTGAGATTAAAGATGGTGGCAAAACAGGTGAGAAGGCAATGGATAAGTTATATGAAAAGATGGTTGAATATAACATTCTTAACTCAACTATTGTTGGAACATTCCAAGGTAATGTAACAAAGTATATTGATAAGACATATCCACAAGTTACAAGATCTGCATCTATCACAGAAGTTTTAGATTTCTATTTTGCATTCCTTTACGGAGTAAAGACACGTGATTTCAAGTTTAATGTATTACAAATACCAATGGGTGCAAAAGCAATTTATAATTTCCATTCAAAAGCATTTATCTCATTTGCACATTCTTATGATATAGCTGTTCAATATTGGACAATCAATGATGCAGATGATGTTAAGACATTAAGAGATAATGGTGCTGACTGTATTATGACAGACAATCCAAAGATGGCATATAAAGCTTTACACGAATAGTAATAATTGATTTAAATATGAAGCGCTGTGTAGTAAACTACATAGCGTTTTTTATTTAATCTGATAATTAATCCAAATTTTATAAAAATTTTTCTATTCATTTTATACAAATTATATAGTATAATGATTTGTATAATGGAGGAGAACGCATGTTCAACGGAGATTCTTTTTTATTAAAATCTGATATGGCAAAAGAATATTATGAAGATATTAAAGATATGCCAATTTTAGATTACCATTGTCATTTATCACCAAAAGAAATTTACGAAAATAAAACCCATTATAATCTAACTGAGTTATGGCTAGAGGCAGACCATTATAAATGGCGTACTATGCGTAATGCAGGTATAGATGAGTATTATATTACTGGAAGCGCTGATCCAAAGGACAAATTTTTCAAATTTGCATCCATAATGCCAGACTTTATAGGGAATCCTGTATATCATTGGGCACATTTAGAGTTAAAGCAATATTTTGGTATCACAACACCATTAAGTTCTGCAACCGCTCCTCAAATTTGGGAAGAAACTCTAGAGATTATGAGAAATGGTCATTTCAATGCTAGAGAATTAATAGAAGGGTCTAATGTTAAAGTTGTTGTTACAACAGATGATCCTGCGGATGATTTAAATTACCATGAATTATTATTATCTGAGGATTTATCTTTCAAAGTTCTTCCATGCTTTAGAGTAGATAGAATAATTAACATCCAAGCAAAAGACTTTAAAGATTATATCTTTAAACTTGGAAGAGCAGCAGGAGTTAATATACACAATTTACCAGCACTTATTAATGCAATTAAGATAAGGCTAGATTATTTCATGTCATTAGGTTGCGTAGCAACAGATGTATCTTTTGCAGATTTCCCAAAATCTAGAGGCAGCTATGAAGCTGCAAATATGGCATTTATGAAGGTTATTAATGGAGAAGAGATTGATTCTCAATCTAAAGACGATTACATATTCATTATGCTATGTGAGATTGCAAGATTGTGTAGAGCAAATGATATCGTTATGCAATTGCATACGGGCGTATTAAGAAATCAAAACAGTTTGCGCTATGCGCAAATAGGTCCAGATACTGGAATTGATAGTTTATCTAATGCTTTAGATATTGCAGCTGGTGGTAGATTATTTGACTATATTGAAAAGAGTTCAGGACTTCCAAAGACTATAGTGTATACACTAAATCCAAATTCATATTATCCACTTGCTACCATGATTGGAGATTTTGCTGGAGAAACAAGAGGCAAGATGCAATTAGGTGCAGCATGGTGGTTCATGGATCATAGAGATGGAATCGAAGAACAATTGAAGATATATGCTAACACATCAGGTCTTGGTCTATTCAATGGTATGCTTACAGATTCACGTAGCTTTACATCATATGCAAGACATGATTATTTTAGACGTATTCTTTGCAATGTAATTGCAGAATGGGTTCAACATGATGAGTATCCAGAAGATTATGATGAGATTTTAAGATTACTTAAAAACATTTGTTATTACAATGCAGATAAATTTTTCTTAGGAGGAGAGACACTGTGAAATTAAGTTTTAGATGGTATGGTGAGACAGACAAAATTTCACTTAAATACATAAGCCAAATACCAAACATGTATAGTGTTGTTACTGCAGTTTATGATGTTCCTGTTGGCGAAGTTTGGCCACAAGAAAGTATAGACAGATTAAAGCAATTGACAGAGGAAGCAGGGCTCAAGTTTGAGGTAATTGAAAGTGTTCCAGTACACGAAGATATTAAGCTTGGTCTTCCAACAAGAGATAAATACATTGAGGCATATAAAGAGAACATAAGACGTCTTGGAAAGGTTGGCGTTAAGTGTATTTGCTATAACTTTATGCCTGTATTTGACTGGACAAGAACACAATTAGATAAGGTAGCCAAAGATGGTTCAACATCTTTAGTATATTACAAAGAGCAACTAGAAAAAATGGATCCAATTAATGGAGAGTTATCTCTTCCTGGTTGGGATGCAAGTTACAAGAAAGAGGATTTAAAACATCTATTTGAGCTATATAAAAGTGTAGATGAGGAAAAACTCTTTCAAAATCTCAAGTATTTTCTAGAGGCAATTATTCCAGTTTGTGAAGAGGCAGATGTCAATATGGCAATACATCCAGATGACCCACCATGGCCAATATTTGGACTACCAAGAATCATAACATGCGAAAAGAATATAGACAGATTCTTATCTTTAGTAGATAGCAAGAGAAATGGACTTACATTATGTACAGGTTCACTAGGTGCAGACAAGAATAACGACATGGTTCACCTAGTAGATAAGTACTCAAAGATGGGACGTATTCATTTCATGCATGTTAGAAATATTAGAGTCTTAGATAATGGCTTTGAAGAGACAGCACATGATAATAATTGTGGTTCATTAGACATCATAGGAATTATGAGAGTTTTGGTTGATAATGGTTTCGATGGATACTTAAGACCAGACCATGGCAGAATGATTTGGGGAGAGACAGGAAAACCAGGATACGGACTTTATGATAGAGCACTTGGCGCAAGTTATTTAAACGGTGTTTGGGAGACACTTGTACAAGAAAGGAGAGAGTAATGGAATTTAATCTTAATTTAGAGGGCAAAGTAGTAGTCATTACAGGAGCAGGTGGAATTATTTGTGGTGGTATCGCAAAAGCATTAGCACCATCTAAGGCTAAGATAGCAATTTTAGACTTAAATTTAGAAGCTGCACAAAAAGTTGCAGATGAAGTTAATGCAATTGGTGGTATTGCTAAAGCATATAAGGCAAACGTTTTAGAAAAAGATAGTCTTGAAGCAGTCAAGAAAGATATAAATGCAGATTTTGGTTCAATTGATATATTAATCAATGGTGCTGGTGGCAACAATCCAAGAGCAACAACATCAAATGAAACACATGAATTAGGCAAAGAATACGAGAAAGATTTCTTTGCATTAGATGAAAGTGGTGTTCGTTTTGTATTTGATCTTAACTTCCTTGGGACATTTATCCCAACTCAAGTATTTGCAAAAGATATGTTAGGAAAGAAAGGATGTTCCATCCTTAACATCTCATCTATGAATGCATTTACACCTTTAACAAAGATTCCAGCATATTCTGCAGCTAAAGCAGGTATCTCAAATTTCACAGAATGGCTTGCTGTTCATTTCGCACCATCTGGTATTAGAGTTAATGCAATTGCACCTGGATTCTTCGTTACAAACCAAAATAGAGGTTTGCTCTTTGATGCAAATGGCAACCCAACACCAAGAACAGAAAAGATATTGGCAGCAACACCAATGAAGAGATTTGGTGAGATAGATGAAATTATGGGAGCAGTTAAGTTATTACTATCTGAAGAAAATGCAAGCTTTATAACTGGAATAGTTATACCTATAGATGGTGGATTTAACGCATACTCAGGAGTGTAATATGAATTATTCATTTTTAAATGACAACAAAATAGTACCAGTAGTGGTATTTAACACTGTAGATGAAGCGCTACCAAAACTCGCAGCATTATCTAAAGGTGGAATTAAGGTCGCAGAGATAACATTTAGAACAGCATGTGCAGAGCAATGTATTGCTCTTGCAAGTAAAGAATGCAAGGATATGTTAATTGGTGCTGGAACAGTTATTAATGCAGATCAATGTGAAAAAGCAATAAATGCTGGTGCAAAGTTCATAGTGTCTCCAGGATTTTCCAAGGCAGTTTATGAAGTTTGTGCAAAGCACAACATCCCATTCCTTCCAGGAATTGCAACACCAACAGATATTATTGCTGCAAGAGAATGTGGATTAGAGATCCTAAAATTCTTCCCAGCAGGCGCATTTGGAGGAGTTAAGATGTTAAAAGCATTATCTGCTCCATTCCCAAATGTTAAGTTCTTACCAACTGGTGGTGTAGATGCAAGTAATATGAAAGAGTATTTAGCACTTAATTGTGTTATCGCAGTAGGTGGAAGCTGGATGATGAAGGGCACACCAGAAGATATTGAAAAGAGTAGTAAAGAAGCAGTTTCTTTATTGGAGGATAAATAACAATGAAAGTCGTATGTTTCGGAGAATTAATGCTCCGTTTGGCACCTTATGGAAAGTTGAAGTTTTTGCAAGAACCAGAGTTTAACGCTACGTTTGGTGGTGGTGAAGCTAATGTTGCGGTATCTCTTGCAAATTATGGAGAGAAGGCAAAGTTCGTAACAAAGCTCCCAAATAATGATATTGCAGATGCAGCTATACGTGAACTAAAGGGTCTTGGTGTATGCGTATGCGGTATTACAAGAGGCGGAGATAGAATGGGCATCTATTATGTAGAAAAAGGAGCATCCATGCGTCCAAGTAAAGTTATATATGATAGAGCTTATTCAGCTATATCTCAAGCAAAGCTTGAGGATTTCAATTGGGCAGAGCTATTAGATGGTGCAGACTGGTTCCATTTCACTGGAATTACTCCAGCATTAGGCGAAAATGTTGCTGCAATTACAGAACAAGCATTAATTGAAGCAAAGAAGAGAGGTCTAACAGTTAGCTGTGATCTTAACTATAGAAAGAAACTTTGGTCTAAAGACCAAGCAAGAGAAACAATGTCTAAATTAATGAAGTATGTAGACATTTGTATTGCTAATGAAGCAGATGCAGATGATGTCTTTGGTATAAAGGGCGCTACTTCAGATGTAGAGGTTGGCAAATTAAATAGAGCAGAGTATGAATCAGTTGCAAAGCAACTAACAGATAAGTTTGGATTTAAAGCTGTTGCAATAACTTTAAGAGAAAGTATTTCTGCAGATGATAACAATTGGGGCGCAATGCTTTATAAAGACGGCAAAGCATTATACTCTAAGACATATTCAATTCATATAGTAGATAGAGTTGGTGGAGGAGATAGCTTTGGTGCAGGTTTAATCTATGGATTAAATCACTATGAAAATGCACAAGATGCATTAGAGTTTGCAGTTGCAGCATCTGCTCTTAAACACACAATTGAAGGAGACTACAACAGAGTATCTGTTCAAGATGTAGAATCCTTAATGAAAGGAAACGCAAGCGGAAGAGTTCAAAGATAATTATGCTTAAATTTGCAGTAATTGGAATAGGACGAATGGGTTTTAGACATGCATATAATTTACATATGCATTTTATACCTGGTGCAAAATTGGTTGCAGTTGCAGATATAGATGAAAAAGTCCAAGAAAAAGCCAAGAAATTAGGTGTGAAGATATATGCAGACTATAAACAGATGATAGATGAAATGGATATAGATGCAGTAGTTGTTGCAACTCCTCATTATCAGCATGTTGAGATTGCAAAATATTGTGTTGAGAAAGGAATCCATACATTAGTTGAAAAACCTATATCTGTTACAACTAAGGCAGCAAAGGAATTAATAGACTTGTCTATTAAATATCCAGATGTTAAGGTTGGTGTAAGCTTCAATCAAAGAAGCAATAAGATGTATATAAAGGCACATAAGTTAATATCTTCTGGCAAGTTTGGTGATGTTCAAAGAGTTAACTTCACAGTAACACATTGGTATAGATCTCAAGCATACTACAATCAAGGAGGATGGAGAGCAACATATGTTGGTGAAGGTGGCGGTTGTTTAATCAATCAATGTGTGCATCAAATAGATGCAATGCTTTGGATTATCGGCATGCCAAATAAGTTAACAGGCACCATGAGAACTATTGATAGAAATATTACTGTAGAAAATGATGTTACAGCAGTATTGAATTATCAAGACTTTGATGCAGTATTTACTGCATCAACACATGAGATTAAAGGAACAAATAAACTTGAGATAGCTTGTGATAAAGGCAAGATAGTAATTGGGAAGTATTTCATGACTATCTATAAACATAAGAGTCAAAAGGAAGTTAATAAAACTACATCCTTTGGTTATGGTTCAGCACCATCCATAAAATACTATTCAAGTTATGGTTTCTTTAGAGGTTTAAAAGACCTAGTAGTTGGACAACAAGCAAGAGCTATTAAAGCTTTTGTTAAAGATATTAATGGTAAAGGAGAGCAACTTGCATCATTGCAAGATGGACTAAATACTATGGAGATAATTAATGGTATTTATCTATCCTCATGGACTGGTGCTAGTGTTTCTTTACCAATCGATGATGATTCTTATGAAGCATTATTAGAAAGCAAAAAACAAGACGAATTAAAGAGAGGCTAAAAATGAGTAAATTCACAATATCGGGGTTTTATGATGAAATTAGTTCAGACTTAAGTACCCAAATTGCAGAAATCAAGAAATTAGGCGAAAGCTATTTATGCCCTAGAGCAATAGATGGTAAAAACATTGCAGACTATACTGCAGAAGAGTTTGAAAAGTATGTTAAACCAGAACTAGATAAGAATGGCATTAAGTTTAGTTCAATTGGTTCACCAATTGGTAAAGTTGGTATAGATGATGATGCAGGATTTGAAGCTCAAAAGAAAAAGTTGGTTGAGCTTGTAAAGATTGCTCAAATGATGGACTGTAAATATATAAGAGCATTCTCATTCTATTATGGAGATAAAGATCCAGATTCATGTTTTGATACAGTAGTTGAAAAAACAAAGCAATTCTTAGCTATTGTTAAGGGTAGCGGTGTTAAATTCATGCATGAAAATGAAAAACTTATATATGGTGATGTTCCAGAGAGAGTATTAAAACTATACAATGCAATAAATGATGAAGATTTTGTATTATGTTTTGATGCAAGTAACTATGTTCAATGTGATGTTAATCCAAAAGAAGCATTTGATATGCTTAAGGATTTAACAGTTTATTATCATATTAAGGATTGTTCAAAATACAAAGTAGAAGTTCCAGTTGGAACTGGCGAAGGCTGTTATGATTACATTATTTCTCAATTAAAAGAGAGAAATTATGAAGGATTTGTAACTTTAGAGCCACATACATGGAAATATGCAGTTATGAAGATGCCTATTTACTTTATTTTGTTTATGCCACTTATTATGAGCAATTATTATAAGGCATTTAGACAAATAGATAAGGCTATGGGCGTAAGTTATTGTAAACATATATCACGTACACAAGTATTTGAATGGCAATATAACAACTTAAAGAAACTAATCGAAGGATAATTGGAGGATATATGGATAAAGTTAGATTTGGTATTGTTGGTATTGGAAAGCAAGGAACTTTCTATACAACATTATTCAAAAAGTTCAAAGGCATACTAAAAGGTGCAGAACTTACTGCAGTTTGTGATATTGCAGAAGATAGACGCAAGTATGCAGAAGAAAAACTTCCAAATGTTAAAGTATTTGAAGACTACAATGAAATGTTTAAGAGTGGATTAATTGATGCTGTTATGATTGAAACGCCACACTATTTCCATTCTGAGATTGCAATTGCAGCATTTAAGGCAGGATTGAATGTTCTTTGTGATAAACCAGCTGGAGTTTATACAAGACAAGTTGAAGAAATGAACGAGGAAGCAAAAAAGCATCCAGATCAGTTATTTGGTATGATGTTTAACCAAAGAACGAATCCTTTATACATTAAAGCAAAAGAAATCATCCAAAGTGGAGAACTTGGAAATCTAAAGAGAATTGTGTGGATAATTACCAACTGGTATCGTCCAAAAGCATATTATGCTCAAGGAGGATGGAGAGGTACATGGTGGGGAGAAGGCGGAGGCATCTTAATTAATCAATGTCCACACCAATTAGACTTATTCACATGGCTTGCTGGTCTTCCAGTGTCGGTAATGGCAACAACATCCACAGTTGGAAGAGCAATTAATGTAGAAAACGATGTTACAGCATATTGTAAGTTTCAAAATGGTGCAACAGGTGTATTTATTACATCAACACATGATGCTCCAGGTACTAATAGATTAGAAATCACTGGCGATGGTGGAAAAATAGTAATCGAAGGCGGAAAGCTCACATTTACTAAGAATTTAGAGATGGAACCTGAATTTAGTGAAGAAAATACAGTATTTATGGGCAAACCAAAGACAAAAACTATAAAGTACAGAGGAATATGTCATTACCTTCAATTCAAGAAATATCCACCACAACATATTGGAATAATCAAAAATTATACAGACAATCTTATTGGAAAAACCAAAAATTTCATTGCTCCAGGAGAAGAAGGCATTATAGGTTTAACATTCTCTAATGCTATACATCTTTCTGGATGGACAAACAAAGAAGTTAAGATTCCTTTTGATCCAGCTGAATATGAAGTTGAACTTGCAAAGAGAAAGGAAGAAGAAAAACAAAAAAGCGCAAAATAACAAATAGGGAGATATTATGAGCGAGATTACAAATGTAGAACAAAGTAACATTGCTAAATTTAGTGGCTTGAAGGGTAAGGACTATGTATCTTACGCTCTAGGTGATACAGGATGTTGCTTAGCATTCGGTTTGGTAACCACATTACTTCAACGTTTTTACACGGACGTATTTAGATTGCATCCATTATTCATTATGTTAATGTTCGTTGCCGCACGTGTATGGGATGCTATTAACGATCCTATCATGGGAAGAATTTGCGATACTATTAAACCATCTAAATGGGGTAGATATCGTCCATGGTTCTTATATGGTGGCATTCCACTTGCCATTTCAGCAGTTTTAATGTTCATCCAATGGCCAGGATTTGGTTCTGAACCAAATTCAGTAAGTGTATCTATTTATGCTGCAATAACATATATTTTATTTGGTATGTGTTATACAGTCATTCAAATTCCATATGGTTCACTTGCATCCGTTGTAACATTAGATGATAAAGAAAGATCAAAACTTTCTATATGGAGAAGTGTAGGCGCTGCAATTGGTTCAATGCCAGTTATGTTAATATCCATGTTTACTTTCAAAGAAAAAGGTGTAGACTATCTTGGAACCATTATTGGTGTTGCAGTATTATCTGCAGGTTCTCTTGCAATGTTATTACTTGCCTTTGCTGGAAACAAAGAAAGAGTCCCAGCTGTTGCTGTTAAACCTGAAAAGGGTGCAACAATGAAGGCATTTAAGAGATTATTCAAGAGTAAGTCTATGGTTGCAGTATCACTTGCAAGTATGTTACTTCTTGCTGGACAAATGTTCATCCAAAGTTTCTATTCCTACTTAATTAACTATTATTTCGTAAAAACAGGTATTTGGACAATGCTTCCAACAGTTTTAACATATTTCCCAATGGCGATTTTAATGTTCTTCACACCAAAACTTGTTAGAAAGTTTGGTAAGAAAGAAGTCAGTGGTATTGGTATAGCTATTGCAGCAATTGCAAACCTTGCAATGTTCTTCTTACTATTCATGGGCAAGGGAGATGCAACACTTTATATCTTCATGGTATTCTGTTTAATTAGCGGTATTGGATTGAACTTCTTTGTTCTTCAAGTATGGGCTATGGCAGCAGACTCCATAGATGAAATAGAAGTTAAAACAGGAACAAGAGATGATGGTACTGCATATTCGTTCTTTATGTTCTTTAGAAAATTAGGACAAGTTATTGCAGCAGTTGCAGTTAACGCAACACTTCTTGCAATGAACTATTATGATTCAGCAGCTTCTGGCACATTCGAGTTTAGTGACGGACAATTAAGATTAATGTTCATCTTGTCTACAGTAATTCCAGCAGCAATGTTTGGAGTAATGGCAATTATCTTGTTAATCATTTATCCATTGTCCAAGAAGAAGGTTGCTCTTTTACAAGAAGATAAGGAAGCAAAGCTTAGAGCAGAGGCTGAAGAGCGTGGTGATGCAATTGTTGAAGAACCAGTAGAAGTTGAAGAAATTGTAGAAACTGAAATAGAAGTTCCTCAAGAAGAGGATAACAAGGAAGAATAAAATGAAATATGGTGTCCAGTTATATTCTTTAAGAAAATATCTTAAAGATGAAAAAGGATATGAAAGAATATTTTATATTCTTAAAGATATGGGCACCGAGGTTGTGCAACTTTCAAGCACAAAATCTAAACCAATTAATTCAACATTTTTAGCAAATCTAGTTAAGGAGAGTGGGATAACCATATGTGGTACTCATTCTCCTTTTAATAGAATTGTTTCAGATTTAGATAATCTGGCAAAAGAACATTTAGAATATGGCTGTGATGAAATAGGTATTGGTATGATGCCTGGAGAATTTAAAGCTAACAATTTTGCAAAGTTGGATGAATTTATTTCTATACTTAATAATACATCTAATAAATTAAAGGAATATGGTATTACTCTTGCATATCATAATCATTGGTTTGAATTCCAAGATATTGGTGGTATAACACCGCTTCAAAGAATATTGAATGAAACAGATTGTAATATAATTCCAGATACATTCTGGATGAAGTTTGCAGGTGAGGAACCAACAGAGTATTTAAAGAAGTTAGATGGAAGAGTAAAGACTGTTCACCTAAAGGATTACAAAAAGACTTTGGGAATACCAGTATTTAGATCTTTAGGAAAGGGAATATTAGACTTCAAAGCCATAATAGATATATCTAAAGATATAAAAGCAGAAAATGCAGTTATAGAATTAGACTTGGCGCCAAGACCTATAAAGAGTATTGAGGGTAGTATGAAATACCTCAAAGAAAACTTCTAAAATAAAAGGCTGACCGAAAGGCCAGCCTATATTTTATTATTTTATGCTTCAAACGACATCTATTGATTTAATCTTTATTTCGTCACCCGTTACTAAATATGTATTAGTACTATGACAATAAGGACACTCTTTCGCAAATTCTGTTGTAGAATAAGTCTTCTTGCAGTCTTGACAATATGTTACAGCATGTAACATAACTAGGTTTAGCTCGGCTTCTTTTAAGTATTCAGTTCTTTTCTTTGCCCAATTAAAAGCATCTATAAAGAGTTCTGGTACTACTGCAGAAACCTCGCCAACCTCGACAGTTAGCCCTACGACTTTTTCAACGTTGTTCTCTTTGGCTGCTTTTTCAACTTGAGATACAACATTCATTACGATTCCAAGTTCGTGCATTATTCTTTATTAGCTTTTTTAGCTTTCTTGAATGCTTTACGTTTCTTGGCTAATTCCTTACCTTCTGCTGAGAAGCGGTGTCCGATAATCTTGAACATACGTTTTGGTGCATATCCAAGTAATCCGCCAACTTTCTTTTCAGCAACTCTCATATCTGTACATTCTGGATGATCTCTTACAAGGTGAATTGCATCGAATTGACACTTTGTTGTACAAAGTCCGCAACCAATACACTTGTTTGGATCAACATATGAAGCACCACATGATAAGCAACGTGCTGTTTCAATCTTGATTTGTTCTTCTGTGAGAGTGAGGTGTGCATCCTCATATGACATCTTATGATCAATAGCTTTATTCATTCCAGCTTCTTGTCTTCCAGCTTTGTCATATTCTGGATATGTTAAGTCATCTTTATTTAATGGAGTATATTGTCTTAAATCTCTACCAATTGTTGGATGAGCCATTGGACGTACGAAACGATGAATGCTTTCTGCAACTTCATGACCAGCTGCGATAGCATTGATAACAAATCTTGGTCCTGTGTATACGTCACCACCAACAAAGAGTCCTGGTTCTGCTGTTGCATAAGATACTTTATCTGCAACTGGATAATTTCCATGCCAGAATTCTACTTTTGTTCCATCTAAGAGGTGACCCCATTCAATTGCTTGACCAATAGCAAAGATAATCTTTCCTGCTGGTACTTCAATTGTTTCACTTTCATCATAGAGAGGAGAGAAGGCCTTTGTTTCTGGGTCGATAGTTCTTGTGCACTTCTTGAATACGATTGCAGTAACTTCTCCCTTGTCATTAACCTTAACTTCTTTTGGACCCCATGAATTGCAGATTTCGATGTCTTCTTCAAGAGTTTCAGCGATTTCTTCTTTAGAAGCAGGCATTTCATCTTTTGATTCTAAGCAAATCATCTTAACAGATTTTGCACCTAATCTATGTGCATTACGTGCACAGTCTACTGCGACGTTACCGCCACCAACTACAACAACATCACCTGTGAACTTTTCACGTTTTTCAAATGCTGTCTTTAAGTAGTTAACTGCAATGTCAGTTCCTTTTGCTGTATCATTTGCAACTCCTGGACGTTTGCCGCCTTGGCAACCAATTGCAATATAGAATGCTTTATATCCTTGTTCTTTGAGTTGAGCAATTGTGATATCTTCGCCAACATTGACGTTGCACTTAATTTCAACACCAAGTTGTTTGAGAACATCTATTTCTGCATCAATAACATCTTTTTCAAGTTTATATGTTGGAATTCCATAAACGAGCATACCACCTGGTCTTGCATTCTTTTCAAAGACTGTTGGTTTATAACCCATTGTTGCAAGATAATATGCAGCGGATAATCCAGCTGGACCAGCACCGATAATTGCAATCTTTTCATCATATGGTGTTGGATCCATGGATTGTTTTACAACTTCTGGTACATATCTTGTTTCTGCCTTTAATTCAAGTTCTGCAACGAACTTCTTAACTGCGTCGATAGATACTGGTTGGTCTATTTGTCCTCTTGTACATGCTTCTTCGCACTTCTTGTTACAAATTCTTCCGCAAACTGCTGGGAATGGGTTTTCTGTCTTAATCATTGCTAATGATTCAAGATATTTACCATCTCTTGCGAGTTTAAGGTATGCTTGTACAGGAACGTGTGCTGGACATGCAGCTTTACATGGAGCAGATCCTTCTGGATATGTGTTGCTTGCTCTCTTTGTATCTCTGTAGTCTTCATCCCATGCATATTCACCCCAAATATTGTTATCTGGAAGTGGGGCATGTTTATACTTAACTTCTGTTCCATCTTTCTTACAGAGTTTTTGTCCTAACTTAACAGCACCTGCTGGACAGATTTCTACGCACTTTCCACAAGCTACGCACTTTTCTTTTGTGACGTTAGCAGTGAAGGATGAACGTGAAAGATATGGAGTGTTAAATAACATTGAAGTTCTTAAAGCGTTACAAATCTTAACGTTACAGTTACAGATATCGAAGATTTTGTTTTCACCATCAATATTTGTGATTTGGTGTACATAACCATTCTTTTCTGCTTGTTGGAAGATTTCCAATGCTCTTTCTTTTGTGATGTAATGTGCACGATTTGTTTCTACGCAGTAATCAGCCATGTCACCTAATTGTACGCACCAATCATTAACATCATCTGTACATCCATCTCCTAATACAGCACGTGATGCACGGCATGAACAGATACCTGCTGCAATATGTCCATCATATTTTTCGAGCCAGTATGAGATCTTTTCAAGATCTATTGATTCGTTACATGCGTTAACTTCTTTTTCAACTGGTATAACATGCATACCAATTCCATCTCCTCCTGGAGGAACCATTTGTGTAATTCCAGCAAGTGGGATGAATGTCATTCTTTCGAAGAATGTTGTAACTGTTGGATGTTTTTCAATACGATCTACTGATGAATTGAATAATTCAGCAGAGCCTGGTACGAAGAATGGTAAACGATATCTCTTGATATGTGGTTTATCTTTTAATTCGTGGTTGTGGTCATAACAATCACTATAGTCGTATTCCAAAATACCAATTACAGACATTTCGTCTAATAGTTTTTGGAGTTCAGCTGGTTCAAAGTCTGGATTAAGTTTAATCATATCTTCGATAGTGTAGTGCTTACGAAGTTTCATACGATTACCAATCTTAACCATATCTGGAGTTAAAACTTCTCTTAATCCCCAGTATTCTGGATCAGTTGATTTTACGCCTGTGATTTTGTGAACAACAACGTCTGTGATTTTTCTACCAAGTTTGGCGTATTCCTTCATTAATGGATCTTCGCCTTGGTATTTTGGGATGATTTTGTCGTTTTGTTTTGGCATAGTTGTCTCCTTATTTGTTTGTATATTCTTTTACTTTGTTGTCAAAAAATTTTACCAATTCATCCATATTCTCGCTTGTCTTTGCAGAGATAGGGATAATAGTTGCGTTCTTATTTCTCATTAAGATACTCTTTTTACATTTTTCAACATCAAAGTTGAAATATGGTAGAGCATCTATCTTGTTTATAACCACCAATGAACTCTTTTGGAATATGAGAGGGTATTTAAGTGGTTTATCATCTCCCTCAGGTACAGATAGAATCATCATATCCATTGTTGCACCTGTATCATACTCAGCTGGACATACTAAATTTCCAACGTTTTCTAGGAAGACAATATCTAAGTCCTCAATTCCTATTTCATCTAGACCTTGTTCTGTCATTGCTGCATCCAAATGGCACATTCCATCTGTATGAAGTTGGACAGATTTAGAATTAGTTTTTTCAGCAACTTTTATAGCATCTACATCTGAGTCTATATCTGCTTCCATAACACCAATTCTATATGTCTTAGAAAGGCGGTTAATTAGGTTTATTAGGGTAGTGGTTTTTCCTGCTCCTGGTGAGGACATAACGTTAACAAGAAATACACCTTTATTTTTTAATTTTTCACGGAGTATATTTGCTTGGTTATCGTTATCTTCAAATACACTTTTTTGTAGTAGGATTGTGCGCACGCCCATATATTATTACCTAATAATTAATTATTACTATCAACTTTTATTATACAAAATAATTTAAAGATGAGTAAATGTTAAAACACAAAATAGATGGACCAAAATGGCAACAAAAAAACACTTTCCGAACAAAATGTACAAAAGTGTTTGATAACTAATTAAAAAGATTTAAATATATCTTGAGTTTTTATGCTAAAACTTTGTTGATCTCGCTGCGCAAATATTGTTCTAACTCATCTATTCCTTTATTCTCTGTAGCAGAAGTTACGAAGAATGGGATTTTTGGATTACGCATGTGGACATTTTTTTCTGCTTTAGAAACATCAAAATCAAAGACATGAGATATATCTGTTTTTGTTATTGCAACTGCGTTTGCAACTTGGAACATTAAAGGGTATTTTAAAGGCTTATCATCGCCCTCTGGAACAGATAGTAAAACGAGTTTACAAGTGGCACCTGTATCGAACTCTGCAGGGCATACTAAATTACCGATATTTTCTAGTATAATTACATCCAAATCATCCATGCCCAAAGCGTTTAGAGCTTCATAGGACATTTGGCATGTAATATGGCAAGCACCACCAGTATGCATTTGAATTGTTTTTACACCGGTATTCTTTGCAATAGAGTCTGCATCTACATCTGAATCTATATCTGCTTCGATAACTCCAATTCTATAATCTTTTTTGAGTCTATTAATTAAATTGGTTATAAGTGTAGTTTTGCCACTTCCTGGTGAGGCCATAACATTCATATAGAAGATTTTTCTTTCTTTAAGTTCTTTTTTGATTTCTTTAGCAAAAAGGTTATTTCTTGATGTGATATCTTCTTTAATTTCAACAATTTTATAATCGCTCATTATGTTATCTCCAGATATAGTGCAAATATTATACTTCATTTTTAATAAAAAAGGAAATCTACAATTATTTTAAATAAAACTTGTTTATATATTATAAAACAATTAGAATATTACTATAAAAAAAGGGAAAGAGATATGTCAGGAAAATTAAAACCATTTTCAAAAGAAAGATTCAATATCTTTTTAAATGCTTTTGCTAAGCACGTTGAAAAGCACAGAACAATAATGATTGTTTGTTTAGCATTAATTGCTGCTTTTGGTTTAACAATGAGTATTTATTGGGAGTTTGATGATAATACTGCAGGTTTAGTTGAGGATTATATATATCTTGCAGCTGATATTTTCTATGTTGTTATTTCCCTAGCAACGATAGCAATACTTGTTCTAAACAAGTATAAAAAAGTCCCAATGGGTTTTGTTGCTATTGCGGATCACGTATTTGCATTCTTAATGATAGCTGGTGCAACATTGCTTTGTGTAATGGATTTAAAGATAGGATTATCTCCATACATTTATCTTATTGTTTGTACAGCAATTGCCGGATTATTCATAGTAGAACCAAGAATATTTATTTTCATAGTTGCATTGTCAATTATCTGCATTGGAGTATATACGGCAGTAAAACCATATGCCTTCTTTGATGACGACTTCAGAATTGAAAATGCTATTTATAGTTTTGTTTATCTTGCTGTTGTAATATTTATTTCAATTCGTCACTATAGTGTTACCATGAGAGAGTACAAGTATGCTGCTGAATTAGAAAAGCTTACATACTACGACAATCTAACTGGATTATTAAATGAGAGATCTTATTCAATTGAACTTGATAAGATTGCCGTTGAAGAAAAAAATAGCAATGTTGAACCATATGCTGTTGTAATGTTGGATTTAAACAATCTAAAGTACACTAATGACTTATTTGGACATCATTATGGATGTTATTTAATTATTAGATGTGGAGAATTATTACCAACAATTTTCACAGATGAAAAATCCAAATTATTCCATGTTGGCGGAGACGAATTTATAGCTATTGCAAGAGGCAAGGATTTAGAAAACTTTGATAAGACACTACAAGATTTAGATGAAAAACTTTTATATAGTGAAATAGAGTATGAAGGACAAAATCTAATATTTTCAGTCGCTCGTGGATACGCTATCTATCAAAAGGGACAAAGATATCAAGAAGTTTTACAAAAAGCAGATAGTGAAATGTATACTCACAAGAAGCATATAAAGAAAGAAAAGAACATTCAAGGAAGATAATTTAGTAAATAATAAAACAGCTCGACTCAAAAAGTTGGGCTGCTTTTATTTATTAATAAATAATTTTTTACTTTTTCTTTCTCAATTCTGCAATTTTTAGTGCGGCTTCTTTATCAATTACTTCGATGCCATTTTTCTCAGCAATTTCAACAATTTGCATCAATGCAGCCTTCATAAATGGGCGTGGAATTTTAACATACATTTCGCATGCTTCTTTGGTAAATTTTACGTTGGTATCAAGCCTTTCTGTACAATACATTACACTATCTACAGAACATGCATTACTATCTGCAATAGCCTCAGATGTTGGCTTGAATCCTTTGAATTTTTTATACCAAAAATTCTTGCTGTCATGGTAACCATAATCAACAGGAACAGGAGGGAAGGAATTTGTCTTTAGACCATTTTTAAGATTGTCAGCATATTTTTCTTCCATGAGTATGTCTTCAATGTTGAGAATAAAGTGACAACCAAATTTAGATGTTATACCATTAAAACTATTATATGGTGGCTCTACGCCTTCCAATTCTCCAATATGTTCTTTTGATTTATAACCATCTTCTAAGGTATCATCCCATGTACATTCAATAACTTGATATGCATCTTTTAGAATGAGAGGTCTATCTCCCTCAGCTTGACCTTTTATAAGTTCAAAATTGCATCCATCCATCTTTTCTGCTGGTGTTTTGCCAGGGAATCCTAAACGGACTGCTTCTTTGAAGTATTTTCTATCATCCTTAATAAAATTAAGAGCGCACTTTCCATTCTTTAAAATGTTTTGTGCTGTATTGGATGAATTACGGCATTCCAAAAGCATTGCATAGCGATCTTTGCCTGCGATGTAATAAGGGAATACGAGTGAATAGCTACCTAAAGTTGTCATCCCATCTTCACAAAGTGTTGAAATAATAACTGTTGGCATTGGATAAAAAAGATTGTTTTGATAAAAGTTGTCTACGACTTTTAATTGTCTAAAGTTGCCCGTAAGCGTGTCCTCCTTAAATCATATAAAACATGTGGCGGAGTGAGAGGGATTCGAACCCTCGGATGATTGCTCATCACCGCATTTCGAGTGCGGCTCGTTATGACCACTTCGATATCACTCCAAACTAGATATTATTATAAAGGATAATTCAAAAAAATAAAAATCAATTATTGAAATAATAACTTTATATATTATATACTTAAAAAGAATTAAATATTGAGGTTATTTATATGTCAAAACATAACAAGATAGTGATATCACTTTTAGCACTTTCAGTAGTAATTATTGTTATAGGTATTTTATTCTTATTAAATGCAATGCAAGAAAATCCAGAAGATGGTTTCTTCCCAGCATTTTGTAATATTTCAAATCTACTTGGAAAATACATCATTGTTATTGTAACAATGGCTACTGGTATTATGATGTTTTCTAACGTTGCTCTTCAATTTGAAGATAAGAAACTTAGAAATGGTTTAACAATTGGTATAACAACTTTCTCAACTATCTTAACAGTTCCACTTGTTTATGTATTCGTTGCAATCTTTGTTTATCATAGCAAGGGAGTAATGGGACCAGTTGGAAAAATCATGGCTGTTAATAGAATAGAAGAGGGATTTATTGCATGGTTTGGAAATGGCACATTCCTTTGGGTTATTTACGCATTCATGCTTGTTCTTTCTATAATATTCATTACAGTTCCACTTGTAAGTGGAGTTCTTGCATGCAAGGGAAAGACAATCAAACTTGGTGGTGGATTAACTCTTGCTCCATTACCAATTATTGAAAAACAACAAAAAGCTCAAGCTCTTGCTGAACAAACTGTAGAAGAAGAAACAGTTGAAGAAGCAAAAGAAGAGGAAGAAAAAGTTGAAGAACCAACAGAAGAAATAAAAGAAAAAGAAGAGGAATAAAACCTAATAAATTGATGATTTGCCCTGACCATTTGGTTGGGGCATTTTTTTATTGTTTTATATGGTTAGAATATCGATTTTTAGACAAATTACACAAGTGATGTTTTAATTGCTTAGTGTCGCGTGTATTATAAAAATCAAAAAATTATTAAAAATTTTTTCTGCCGATATAAAAGTAAAGATTGACTAATAGACCATCCATCGTTTATAATTTTTGCGACAGAGTCTTTATAATTATTTAGAAAGATAATAATTATTAAATGGGGCTACTGATTATATATACGGAGGTCAGCGATGACAAGCAGTTTTATTATTATGCTTGCTGCGCTCGGTCCAGGGGGAATTGCTGGAATAGCAATTGCAACCGCACTAGTAGGTGCTCTTCTTGGTTGGTTTGGATACAGAATCTACACCCAAAACAAGATTGGAGTAGCTAAAAAAGAAGCAGCAAGAATCGTAGAAGAAGCAAATCTCGAAGCCGCTTCCATAAGAAAAGATGGAATGTTAGATGCCAAAGAGCAACTAAACAAAATGAAGGCAGACTTCGAAAATGAAACAAAAGAAAAGAAACAAGAGTGGCAAAGAACAGACAATAGACTTTCACAAAAAGAAATATCTCTAGACAAGAAACAAGAGATTTTAGATATAAAAGAGAATAACCTCGAAAGAAAGTTACTTGAATTAGATGACCAAAAGAAAACTCTAGAAACACAAAAGACAAAATTAGTTGAAAGAGAAGAAAACTTAGTTAAGTCCGAAGAAAAAGTAGAGCAAGAATTACAAAGAGTGGCAGGCCTTTCAAAAGCAGAAGCCACAGAAGAAATAAAGGCATCATTAATTGAAGGAGTCAAAGAATCATCCGCAGCTGAAGCAAAGAAAATCGTTGAAGAAGCAAAGGATAACGCAAATAAAGAAGCACAAAATATCATTGCAATGGCAATACAACGTTGTGCTGCAGATCATGCATCTGAGAATACAATATCTTCAGTAGCACTTCCAAATGAAGAAATGAAGGGACGTATTATTGGACGTATGGGACGTAATATTAGAGCTCTTGAATCAGCAACTGGTGTAGATGTTATTATTGATGACACACCAGACGTAATCACATTATCTAGCTTTGATCCAGTCAGAAGAGAAATCGCAAGAATTACTCTTGAGAAGCTTATTTCAGATGGACGTGTTCATCCAGCAAGAATCGAAGAACTCGCAGAGAAGACTAGAAAAGAAATTGATCAAACAATTAAAGAAGCAGGCGAGGAAGCCTTATTCGAAGTTGGCATACATGCATTAAATCCAGAACTCACAAAGATTCTTGGAAGATTAAAGTATCGTACAAGTTATGGACAAAATGTATTAAGACACTCTGTTGAAGTTGCTATGTTGGCATCTGCAATGGCAAGCGAATTAGGCATTAATCCAAAGATAGCAAAGAGAGCAGGTTTGTTGCACGATATAGGTAAGTCAATAGACCACGAGGTTGAAGGAACACACGTATCAATTGGTGTAGACCTTTTAAAGAGATATCATGAAAGTGCAGAAGTTATTCATGCAGTAGCTGCTCACCACAACGATATTGAACCAACAACTATTGAAGCTGTATTAGTACAAGCTGCAGATACTATTTCTTCTGCTCGTCCAGGTGCAAGACGTGAATCATTAGAGAATTACGTTAAACGTATTGAAAAACTTGAAGAAATTGCAAAATCCTTTGATGGAGTTGAGCAATCCTTCGCAGTACAAGCAGGACGTGAAATCAGAGTTATGGTTAAACCAGAAAAGGTTGGAGATCAAGCAACAGTATTCCTTGCAAAGGAAATCGCTGAAAAACTTGAAAATGAACTTGAGTATCCAGGCCAAATCAAGGTTAACGTAATTAGAGAAGTAAGAAGCGTAGAATATGCCAAGTAGACTTATCAAAACAGAAGAGGACATCAAAGCGATATTAGAAGCAGTTCGTATCATTGATGTCGTCTACGATAAGATTACAACAAGTTATATCAAAGAGGGCATGACCGAATTAGACCTTGCCCTTTTGGTATACAAGTTCGTTATTGAAGAAGGAGGGGATGGTTTATCTTTCAACACCATAGCAGCCTTTGGCGAAAATGGATGTGAGCCACACCACGTTCCTTCTAAAGATAAAAAACTTGAAAAAGGCATGTTAGTAACTTTAGATATGGGTGCAGTCAAAGATGGGCAATGCTCAGACTTTACAAGAACATTCGGTTTTGGTTTTGTAAATGATGAACAAAAGAAAATTTATGAGATTGTAAAAAGATCTAAAGATTTAGCAGTAGATGCATTAGCCGAAGGCTATTCTTGCAAAGGAATAGACAAGATTGCAAGAGATGTAATTGTTAATGAAGGATACGGCGAATACTATATACATGGAACAGGTCATGGTGTAGGTTGTGAAATACACGAAGCACCGACACTCAATACAAAGAGTGAAGAGACACTTCAAAAAAACGAGGTTGTCACTGTTGAACCAGGTATCTATCTCCCAAATAAAATGGGTGTTAGAATAGAGGACATGTATATCATTGGAAAAACAGGAGCATTAAGTAAAATACCAACAAACTTAATTGTTCTTTAAATTAGAAATTTAATTTATAAATATATAGGAGATAAAACTATGGCAAACATTACCGCAGGTGAAATCAGAAAAAACGTTACTTTCTTATTAGATAACAACATTATGACAGTTGTTGAATTCTTACATGTAAAACCAGGTAAAGGTGCAGCATTCGTAAGAACAACACTTAAAAACGTTGTAACAGGTAAAGTTTTAGAAAGAACATTCAACCCAACAGAAAAATTAGAATTAGCAACTATTGAAACTAAGACAATGCAATATAGCTACACTGACGGAGATTTCTATTACTTCATGGATAACGACACATATGAAATGGTTCCATTAACATATGAGCAAGTATCTGACACATTACAATTCATTAAAGAAAATGATTCAGTAACAGTAAAATTCTTCCAAGGCAAAGCATTCTCAGTTGAACCAGCAAACTTTGTAGAACTCAAAGTAACAGTATGTGAACCAGCAGTTATGGGTAACACAGCAACATCTGGAAAGAAACCTGCAACAGTTGAAACTGGATTTGAATTACAAGTTCCAATGTTTGTTAACGAAGGAGACGTTATTAGAATCGACACAAGAACAGGCGAATATATGTCTCGTTTATAATTCTTATTAAGACAAATAAAAAGATACCTTGGCAAAACCACGGTATCTTTTTTATATATTATATATTGTATTAATTTAATATAGATTTTTCAAAAGTAAATGATAAGCAGTTTACAAGTCCTCTATTTGTAAGTCTTAAAACTGGAATACAAGCAAGAGGGACAATAGACATTGTCATGAATGGGGAAGGAAGAGTAGAACCCATCTTTGCCCATGCAAGTTCAAGTTCATGAATCTTTTTATCCATAATCTCAATTGGTTCATCTGAAACAAGACCAGCAATAGGTAGTTCAACTTTTCCTATAATCTTTCCGTTTTGAACAGCTATCATACCGCCACCGCATTTAATTAATTCGTTTGCAGCAAGTGCCATATCTGCATTATTGCTTCCAACAACCAAAAGATTATGTGCATCGTGTGCGAATGTTTGAGCAAGAGCACCTTCTTTAATGCCGAAGCCTTTTATGAATCCAATACCAACAGTTCCAGTTTCATGATGTCTTTCAAAGACAAATGCTTTTAGGATATCTTGGTTTGGATCTATTTGTATTTCTCCTTCTTTAACATCTAGTGTTGTTATGTATTCATTTGTACCAACTTTTCCAGGAGTTACTTCAATAGCTCTAACCTTAACTTTGTCTCCTGCATGTTTTAAAACAAAGTCCTTTTCACTCTTTAGAGTGAGGTGTACAGAATTCTTTAAAGTATTTGGATATGGATATAGGTTTGTTTCAACGAGTATTTCACCATTATGTGCTACGTGGTCTCCATTAATCCATACGTCTACAACGTGACAATTATTGATATCATCTATTAAAACCAAATCAGCGCATTTAGAAGGCGTTACAGAGCCCATTTCATGGTCTAGTTGATAACATTGTGCAATGTTAATTGTTACCATTTGAATTGCTGTGATAGGATCTATGCCTTCCTCGATTGCTCTTTTAATAATATGATCTAGATGGCCCTTACCAATAATAGTATGAGGATGAGCATCATCTGAACAAAGACAAGCAAATCTTGAATCTATCTCGTGTTTTGTTATTGCCTTGCCAACTTCTTGTAAATCATGCCAAGCAGAGCCTTCTCTAAAGAGACAGTACATACCCAATCTCATCTTGGCTATCGCATCTTCTTCGGATACAGATTCATGGCAGCAACGGATACCAGATGCTATGTATGCATTTAATCCTTTGCCTGTTTCTGGAATGGAGTAGTGACCTGTTGCAATTTTCCCTGCTTTTAATGTTTCTCCAACTATTGCATGTGCTGTTGCATCGGAAGAAAGGATGCCAGGGAAGTTCATCATCTCTCCAAGGCCAACACATTCATTCATTTCCATTGCTTTTTTAATCTCTTCTGGTCCAACGAATGAGCCAGTGTCTTCAAAACCAGGAACTGCTGGAACACAAGAAGGGGCGGTTAGAATTGCTTTTAGAGGAGTATTTGCTGCATCTTTAAGCATCCAGTCTACACCTACTTGTCCAGTGACGTTATATATCTCGTGTGGATCCATAAACACAACAGATGTTCCGTGTGGGACAACTGCTTTTGCATAAGTGCTTGGCGCTATCATGGAAGATTCAATGTGGATGTGCCCATCCATAAATGCAGGAGCAAGATATTTGCCTTTTGCATCTATAACCTTTGTATTATCTCCAATACAATGTGAACAATCTCCAACCATAGCAATACGGCCCATGACTATTGCAACATCTGTATTCTCAATAAATTCATGTGTGCAAACATTAACTAGGGTTGCGCCCTTTATAACTGTGTCTGCTTCTTTTCTGCCTTGAGCAACATCTACAAGTGTTCTACTAGATTCCCAAAGTGGGGTCTTGCAAAAATAATTAATCATCTTAAATCTCCTGATTTTAATATGGTAATTATAGCATAAAGAGTATGTTTCCTACATAGATTTTTGAAATTTTTAAGAAAAATTTTTATCCGTGTAAAAGAAAATATACATATCTAAAAATCTGTATATTGTTTTACGAATTGTTAATATGATAATATTAAATATTGATAAGGGGGATTTTTTATAGTCCCAAATTGCAAATTTATTATGGACGAGAGCAAGGCACAAAAAAGAAAGAAAACTAAACTTATTGTCACGGCAGTTATTTTATCTGTCATTTTAGTTTTTGCAATCTTTGTTGCTTGTGAGTTAAATGTTTCCGACTTAGGCATTAAGAGTGAGGGAAATAAGGACAAAGCTTATGGTTTTGTACTCTCAAACATAGAGGGTATTAAAGAAGCTAATCCAAGACTTATTGATATCTTCATGCTTGGTTCTCATGATGCAGATACAAATCTACTTAGTATGAAGTCTGAAACAGATGAATCTACATCTCAAGGAATGAAAATACTTGCTGGTGCAGGAAAAGGTATTTCATATAGATTTGCAAGAACACAAACAATCTCAGTTGGAGAGCAACTACTACAAGGTAGTAGATTCCTACATCTAAAATATAGTTATACACATGGAGATTGGTATGCAACACACACTTTAGTTTCTGGAATATTTAGAGATTACATAATACAGGTAATGGAGTTCTGCGAAACACATCCAGGAGAAATTGTAGTACTAAAGTTACATCCATGTGGTTTAACAAATAGCAAGAAGACATATGGCGACTTTCAAACATATCTATCTACAATAACATTAAATGGTAAAACCATTTATGATTACGTTCATTATGCAGATACAGATGTATATGCAGAGGGGACAGGAGATGTGCTTATTGGAGATCTTAGATATAATGATTTAACCTTAAACGGAACTGCTGCAGGTGTTGTATTACTTGAGACTAGAGAAAGAGACAAAGAATATAGACCAGAGCAAGAGGGAGAGGAAACCATATATAAGCACAAGTTCTTTGATTTAGAATCTCATACGATAGATCCATGGCATCAAAGAAACACAACAAAAGCATTAAAAAATGCAATCCAAACAACTTGTGAAGAATTAGAAAAGGATGCATATACATATACCAAACTAAGAGTTATTCAATCTCAAGCTTGTATGTCTACAAAGGGAATAGAAGATATTTTCACTGACTTATTTGGTTGTTCACTTCTTCGTATAGCTGAGAAGCACAATATAAAAGTCATTGAAGATGAGAGAATAAACTATTGGTTAGATGTTATGCCTATTTTACAAGCAGACTTTATTAACACGGATAACGGAGATTATAACAATAAAGTTAATGCTCTTATGCTAGCAAGAAACAAGGCACTGGTTGCATCTATATTAGGATAATATGAAATTATACGTTGTAAGGCATGGCCAAACTAATTTAAATTTAGAGCACAAACTTCAAGGTAAAACAGGTTTGCCTCTAAACGAGCATGGCTTTGCGCAGGCAGAGGAATTAAGTAATGAACTAAAAAACATTAAGTTTTTTAAAG
>Ga0256405_10003558_pt1 | contig 31820 bp, 22 predicted proteins | sample RumenRJG_02DNA_FD_189096 | JGI IMG/M metagenome (GOLD analysis project Ga0256405, IMG submission 189096) | Bovine rumen microbial communities from Lethbridge, Alberta, Canada - RJG_02 | ecosystem: Host-associated > Mammals > Digestive system > Stomach > Rumen | place: Canada: Alberta...
CTATCCGGAAGGGGAGGAACCTGCAGTCACGGGAGGGCCAGAGTTCGAAATCCCGGCCCGCGGCATCGTGGTCCTGATCTCGAAGGAAGCGCCGAAACCCGCAAAAAAGGCCGGAAAAAAGAAAGCAGAGAAGGCTGAGAAGACCGAGAAAGCGGTGAAGGCCGAGAAGGTGGAGAAAGCCAGGATAGCGGAGAAAGCCGAGAAGGTGGAGAAAGCCGGGAAATCAGAGAAAGCCGGGAAAACCGAAGAAGCCGAGAAAGCCGGAGAAGCCGAAAAGCAGGCTGATGAAGCAAAGAAATCTGAGGTGAAAGCTGAACATCAGGTAGATGAGACAACCTCCGGCGGCACCTGACATATGCAATAGACAAAAAGAGTCAATGCATATGTCGGAAAACAGTAAACCAGAGTTGGATGATTGCCCGGGTGAGCGTTCCTGACATATGCAATTGATTCAAAATGACATTTCATATGTCAAAAATCGGTAAGTCAAAGCAGAATGGTCGCATTGATGAGTGTTTTTGACATACGCAACAGACAAAAAATGCTGATTCATATGTCAGAAAACGGCAAATAAGAGCTGGGAGAATGCCCGGATGAGTGTAACCGACATATGAATTTGAGAATATAAAGTGTTTCGTATGTCAGATCATAGAAATGCAGTGAAAGAATATTGGCGCAGGAAAGAAACATGTGTGTAAATGTTATTTTGTGCAGCAGGAACGGAGAGAAGTACCTGCGGGCCCAGATCGAATCGATCTTAAAGCAGACGGAACAGAGCGTCCGTCTGCTTATTTCTGATGATGTTTCCTCCGACAGAACGCAGGAAATCGAGAGAGAATATGCAGAGCAGTATCCGGAGCGCGTCAGAGTGCGCTTCCGGACCGTGCCCTCCGGCGGCGCAGCCCGCCATTTCTTCCTGGCCCTGCAATACTTTGCAGAGGAGACAGGGGACGGTTCTCTGTCACCTTCCGGCCAGTCGCCTTCCGGCCAGTCTCCTTCCGGCCAGTATTATATGTTCGCGGACCAGGACGACATCTGGCATCCGGATAAAGTGGAGAAGACGCTGGCCGCCATGAGAGAGGCGGAGGCAGCGGTGTCTGAAGATGACGAAAAAGCGGAGAATTCCGCATGTACAGTTCCGCTCCTCGTGCATTGCGACATGCGTGTAGTGGATGAGGAAGAGCAGGAGATCGCGCCCTCCTATGTGAAATACCAGCAGATGTCCCCTGAGCGGTGCAGACTGAACCAGCTTCTGGTCCAGAACAATGTGACCGGAGGCGCCATGATGATGAATGAAGCCCTGGTGCGGCTCATCCTGTCCCGGCATCTCCCCCGGCACGCGGTGATGCATGATCACTGGATCGCCCTGGCGGCTGCTGCTTTCGGAAAGGTGATCTTCCTCGATGAGGCACTGTATGATTACCGCCAGCATGGGAACAATGTGCTGGGCGCGGCAAAGGGCAGCCGGGTCCGGGAAGTTCTTGACCGTCTGGGCTTGTTCCGGAAGGACGGAAAAACAAAGAAAGAGATGGACCGACATTCCGCTTCGGTCTACGAAGCCCTGTTCCGGCAGGCTGCCGAATTCGGCAGACAGTACGAGACCCCGGCGGGCCGCTGTGAAGAAAAGAAGGATCAGGGGACCCCGACGGTCTTATCTCCGGAGCAGCGGAAGATGATCCTCGCCTTTGTCTCCATGCGGAAGATGAACCGCGCCCAGAAGACTGCTACGATCCTGAAATACGGCTTTACCTTCAACCGCCTGCACAGGACCGCAGGGGAGTGTCTGTTTATGTAAAAAAATAATTTCCGGGTCTGCAGCCGGGTGTTCTGCCTGGCAGTGCAGGTGAATCTGCTTGCCGGAGAGATAATTTCCGGGTCTGCAGCCGGGTGTTCTGCCTGGCGGGCAGGTGAATCAGCTCGCCGGAGAGATAATTTCCGGGTCTGCAGCCGGAGTTATCGGCGAGTGGTCACGGACTTGCGATTTTCAAATTTGTGAACACAGGGTCGGCTGCGCAAAACGGCAATAAATAGACAAAAGTCGAAAGAGATGTCTATTATATTTTTGATGACGACTTATGGGACGCTCACAACTTGCTAAAGTAAAGCAGAATTGAGAAAATACAGGCATTTTCAGTCATATTTGGAGGAAAAACATGCGCAAAGTGTGTCCACATTTTCTGAAACCTCCATTTCGTGACCACATCCCATTTGCCCCAGTCCCAGGAAGTGCAGCATCACCCCGGCATGCCGCAGACATAAGACATGGCAGCCGCAGGAGAACCGCACACCCCGGCAGCCGCAGAAGAAGCAAAGGAAAGGAGAGACCGACACAGATGAAAAACAAAATAGCCAGCGGTCTCTTCTGGAAGCTTCTGGAACTGGCGGGAGCCCAGGGTGTGCAGTTTGTTGTGGCGTTGGTGCTGGCGCGGCTCATGTCACCGGAGGAGTACGGGACCATCGGCCTCATCATGATCTTCATCACGATCGCGAATGTGTTCGTGCAGTCCGGGTTTGCCACGGCGCTGATCCAGAGGCCGGACATCCGGGAAGAGGACTACTCTTCCGTTTTCCGGATATCCCTTCTGCTGGCAGTGCCCGTGTGGCTGCTTTTGTACATAGGGGCACCCGCAGTCGCAGCTTATTATGATGTGCCGGTGCTGAAGCCGCTGCTGCGGGTCATGGGGCTGGTGCTGTTCCCCGGAGCTGTCATTTCCGTGCAGACTGCTTACGTCTCGCGGGAGATGAACTTCCGCCAGCTGTTCAAAGCGACCATGTCGGCAGTGATCCTTTCCGGCGCGGCGGCGATCTTCCTCGCTTCCCGGGGCTTCGGCGTGTGGGCCATGGCAGCCCAGCAGCTTATCTATTACGCGGCTCTCATGACCGGCCTCTTTATCACCGTGGAATGGCGGCCCTCTGCCGGCTTCGATGCGGAGCGCCTGAAAGGTCTGTTCTGCTTCGGGTGGAAGATCCTGGCCTCCGGACTCATCGATACCATATGGATGAACATTTATGGCCTGATCATTGGAAAGCGCTATTCCCAGGCGGACCTGGGCGGCTACTCCCGGGGAGAGCAGTTCCCGAAGCTCATCACTTCGAATCTTTCTGCAGCGATCCAGGCAGTGCTGCTTCCGGCCTATGCGAAGAACCAGTCGGATCCGGTGCGGCTGAAAGGGATGATGAAGCAGAGCATCCGGTTTTCCGCCTTCGCGGTGTTTCCCATGATGGCGGGACTTGCGGGATGCTCGGTGCCCCTGGTGCGCGTTCTTTTAACGGACAAGTGGCTGTTTTCCGTGCCGTATCTCTGCATCATGTGCCTGTGCTATGCCTTCTGGCCGATCCACGTCACGAACCTGCAGATGGTGACAGCACTGGGACGCAGCGACCTGTTCCTGAAGCTGGAGATCCTGAAAAAAGCGCTGGGCATCGTGATCCTTCTGATTAGTCTGCCCCACGGGATCATCTTCATGCTGCTCCTCAAAGCGGCGGATGAATTTCTCTGTACCTTTATCAACGCCTGGCCGGTGCGGAATCTGATCGGATACGGCATCGCAGAGCAGTATCTTGACATGCTTCCTTCTGCGGTCTGCGCGGCAGCGATGGGAGGCGTGGTCTGGGAGATGCAGAAGCTGGAAGCCGGAGGACTTGGACCTGCTGCGATCCTGCTGCTGCAGATCGCGGCCGGCATGCTTTTGTACGCCGGACTGTCGCTTCTCCTGAACAGAAGGACCATGCTGGAGCTTCTGGAGGTGTTCCGAAGGAGGAAAAGCGGAGAAGAACCGGCAGACAGCAGGTAAAATGGACCGGCAGACGAGACCGGAAACAGAAACCGCAGTACAGTCTGCAATACAGACTGGGACAGAAAGAACGAAAGGACGAAAGGACGAAAGGACGAAAGGACGGCGACATGGGAAACTATATCAGACTGTTTACGAACGGGGAGCCCGGAAGGGAAGGACAGGAAGACGCAGTGCTGGTCAGCATCTGCGCGGTGTGCTACAACCATGCGCCGTACCTCAGACAGGCACTGAACGGGTTCCTGACCCAGAAGCTGACCTATACGGATCCGGAGACCGGGGAAGAGAAGCACTTCAGCATCGAGATCCTGATCCACGACGACGCGTCCCCGGACGGGTCCGCCGACATCATCCGCGAATACCAGGAGCGCTTCCCGGACATCGTGAAGCCGATCCTCCAGACAGAAAACCAGTATTCACAGGGGATCACCAACATTTCCGGCGCCTTCAATTTCCCGAGGGCAAAGGGGAAATACATCACACTGATGGACTGCGACGACTACTGGCAGAGCAAGGAGAAGCTCTCTCTCCAGGTGGCATATATGGAGGCACACCCGGAGTGCCAGCTCTGCGTGCATGCAGCGGAGGTACGGAACGACAACGGAGATCTGGTGGACAAAAACCTGATGCGGCCGTTTAAGAAGGACAGGGACCTGACTGCCGGGGAGCTGATCGACAAGGCGGGAAGCTTCCCCTTCGGCTCCATGATGCTGAGACGGGAAGTGGTGGAAACACTGCCGGAATACTATGTCAACTGTCCTGTGGGGGACCGGCCGCTGGAGCTGATGGCCGCGGAGCGGTCCTGGCGTCTTAAAAAGACGGAGCACGACGTGCTGGACGAGGCGGGCAATGTGATCAGCGAAGCGGCCGGCCGGAACGAAGAGGCGGCAGCCCACTATATTGACCGCCCGCTTTCGGTGTACCGCTTTAACGGAGCCGGCTCCTGGACCAGCAGCATGAAGGACGACGACCCTGCGGTGTACCGCAAAAAGCAGGACATCTACGCGCAGGATATGCGGGATATGTACGAAGGATTCGATAAGGCGACAGAAGGCGCCTTCCACAAGGAGTGCGTCTCTGCCTACAACCGGCTCTATTTCCTGACCCGGGTAAATCTCCGCGATTTCAAAATGATCTTTCATCCGCGATTCACTCGTTTTTACAAGGAGCTTCCGGTGCGGGACAGGTTCTTTATCCGCTTTGAAAAAGACCTTCCCGGAGTTTATAAAAAGGCGCAGAAAAAGTGGCACGGGGAGAAGTGAGTATCACGGCAATAACGGCACGGGACAGTGACATAATTGTCCGTGACATTTTGCTGTCACACTTCGCCAACGCTTTTCATTTCCTGTAAAATAAAGATGCAGGTGTCATTCTGCCGTCGGTGTAAACCGGCGGCAGCTATGTTTTACAAAGAAAAAGGGAAAAGGAGGATGAGGATATGAAAAGAACAGGAATACTGGCAGTGGCGGCGGCAGCGATGCTGGTGGTGAACGGGCTCTGCGCCTGCGGCGGTGGAGCAGCGGCGCCGGCCCAGACGACAGCGGCAGCGGCAGCTGCAGCGGAGACAACTGCGGCGCAGACGGAAGCGAAGAAGGAGAGCGAGGCAGCTGAAGCAAAGGAAACAACTGCCGCCAAGGAGGAGACAAAAGCGGAGACCAGCGCCGAAACAAAAGAAGCCGCTCCGGAAACGAAGCCGGCGAAAGAATTTTCTGTCGACGGAGAATACAAGCTGTTCGGTGTGTATGCCGAGGGCTTTACCGTCAATGCGGCAGAGATGGAGATGTCCTCCGTGCTGAAGCTGGAAAAAGGCGGCACGGGTTCCATGTCCATGGATACGGATGAAATGGCCGTCTCCAAGTGGGAAGATTCGGACGGTACGGTCACGATCACCATGGAGGACGAAAGCAGCGCGGAAGCAAAGTTCCATGACGGCATCCTCGAGATGGATATTTTCGGGACCGGAGACATGATCATGTATTACGCCCAGGAGGAGGCGGACATCTCCGGTTATGAGCTGCTTACCCTGGAGCAGGTCCTGGAAAAAAGGGCTGAGGCTGAAGCCGGCAAGAAAGCAGTGGATTCCAAGGTAGGCGCCCTGTGGCAGACCCTGGATACAAAGAGCGGCGTCCACATGAATTATTCCCGCACCATTGCGAAGATGAACGCGGAGCAGAAATTTGACGTGCAGGGCAGGGATGGCGTGTATTATTCGAGTCGCACCTCGAAAACAGGTTCACTGGAAGGCACCACGATCACGTTCTTTGAAGATGGTAAGCTATACAACCTGGATCCCGGGAAAAAGACCGGCGTCATCGCGACGACGACCTCCTCCGATATCGTGTCCAAGGATGTCATGAGGCTGGATGATCTTTACAAGGCGATCGGCACAAGCGCGGAATCAGCGGAGTTCACAGAGGAGACCAGAGAGATCGACGGAACCACCTACGCAGCAGAGGTGTTCCCCGCAGGCGACTATACTCCGGAAGGAGCGTTCTGCTTCAACGACAGCGGTGAGCTTGTTTATTATATTGAAGGAACGACTCCTGCGAAGAAGGGCATCGATAACGGAGAGATCGTTTATAAGATCAACGCCATCGACACGAAGATCGACGAAGAGCTGTTCGATATTTCCGGATACAAGATCGACTGATCCGGATACGGGAAAGGAAAAACAGAAAATGAAATTCTGCAGATACTGCGGCGCTCAGATTTCTGATGATGCGGCATTTTGCCCAAATTGCGGCAACAGACTCCAGGGGCCGCCGGCAAACTCCGGACGCGGATACCAGCAGGGGCCGCCGGCAAACTCCGGACGCGGATACCAGCAGGGGCCGCCGGCAAACTCCGGACGCGGATACCAGCAGAGGCCGCCGCAAGGCCCCGGAAACAGATACCAGCAAGGCCCGCCGCCAGGCCCCGGGCGCGGATACCAACAGAGCCCGGGGCGCGGATACCAGCCGGGAGTCCCGGCAGGCTCCGGATACGGGAAACAGGTAAAAAAGGGAGGTTTCCTGGGGAAACTGGCACTTGGGGCTGTGGCAGCAGTGGCAGCGGTCACGGTGGCAGGTGCCGTGATCGGCGATGATCCCGGAGGCTCAGGAAAAGGCGGTTCCGGCGGAGGGAGCAGGCCGACCTATGGTGCCTATCAGCAGCCCGGCGGAAATTCCGGCTCCGGAAAGACAGGGAAGCCGGCCGGCGGTGCAGGACAGACATCGTCCAGGGCGGGCTCCCCGGTCTCCGGGGGAAGGCTCGTATCCTGCAATAAACCGCTGAGGGTCCTCAATGAGTCAGGATACAACGCTTATGAGCTGTTGGATGCCATCGAAATGTACGGGAAAAACGCTCCTTCCCACATTGAAGTGCTTCCGGCGAACAACACGGTCTCCATCAATGGAAACAAGATCACGATCAAGCTCCCGAATGTCGCCTTCAAGTTTACTTGCGGAAGCTTCCAGGGGGGGAATCCGCGGACTATGGTCGGGACCAGGGATGAGCTTACGATCTACGGGACCATTACAGAATCAGGAGAGACCGTAGAAGGGGAAGCTTACATGGAGTATGAAAGGACCGGGAACCGCCGGGTCTGTTACGCGGCAGGTCCGATCGACAAGGTCGACGGGATGACGTCCAGCGGAGCTTTTTCCGCGCGAATCACGGACACCGGTACTGGTTCCTACGAGCATCTCTCTGTGCGGAACACGTACGGCCACCCCAGAACAGGGAACGACCATTATTTTTCAAAGTTTTCCCTGGACTATTTCCCGGAGGATGACTATTACATGCTGTCCATTTTTCTGTACGGAGACTCCGAAGAAGAACGTTATTACCCCACCATGGAAGATGAGTATGTGCCTCATATCAGCAGGGAGTTCCCGCAGGGCCGCTATTCCATCGTGCTGATCTCAGATTATGACACCCGGGAGGCCAGCAAGTACTCTACGGGAATATGGAATTGATAAAAAGAATACGGAAATAAGAAAAGCGGTTTCAGGAGATGGTTCCTGAAACCGCTTTGATGTTTATCTCATTCAGAGGATGATGAAGCGCCGCCGTGGGTTTACTGCGAGCTTGCTGCGAGCTGGTCAGCCAGCTGCTGCTCCTCCTCGGTCAGCTGCTTCTGGCCGGCAGCGACCTGAGCTGCCACGTCAGCTTCAGCGCGGGCGGCCTGCTGCAGTGCTGCAGTCGCTTCCGCAGAGGAAGGATCGGAGGGATCCCAGACCTGCTCACGCGGGATGACGTAATCGATGGCGTCCTTCTCGATCGGGCCCTTGTCCCAGAGATCATAGTAGATGTGGACTCTGGTGCCGTTGCCGCAGTTCTTGTAGATCCAGTAGGAGTTGCCGGTCAGGAGACGCAGGCATCCGCCGCTGGCGGCGTCGTCGATATAGTTGTAGGTGATGGCATCCAGCTCCAGGGAAGTATTGTAGAACAGGATGGAGTGGATGATGAAACCGTTGTAGAAGCGGTTCAGGTATTTGCAGTAGATGTCATCATGCATGAACTTCACGCCGTACTTCGCGTAGATCGAGAAGTCGCCGTCCGGGGTATCCGGTCCGCAGGTGGAGTTGAAGGTCTTGTAGGGGATGATGAATCCGTTGTCGCCGTCCGCTGCCATAATGTACATGGTGCGGGTCGCTTTGTTGTAGTTGATCTGGTAATTGCCCGGCAGGCCCATGATGGGTTCAAGGTCCGTGGCGACGCTGCCGTCGTCGTAGAAGTAGTACTTGTAGCCGTTGATGTACTGCCAGCCGCGGGCGGGCTCGCCGTTCACGAAGTAGTACTGGGTGGTGTCAAGGAAAGCCCATCCGGTGTAGGGCTGGCCGTTCCAGCTGGAATAGTGGGTGCCGGTGCTGTCCTTGTATACACCCTCATACTGGCAGCCTGCCATCAGGTTCTTCTGCGGATACGGGAAGGACTCGGTGTTGTGCCAGAAGCCGACGCGGATCGCGACGATGTAGCGGTCGGTTCCCATGGTGCCGGTGGTCTGGCCGTTCTTTGCCCAGTCAAGCACGGTGCCGTCGTTCAGGACGACTTTGTAGTAAACGTCGTTCAGCGTGTGGACATAGCCCTTGGTACGGATCTGGATCGCCTGGATCTTTGTTCCGTCTTCATTGTAGGGCGTGGTCTCCTTGGAGTTGCACCAGGGGCTCCAGCCGTGGGCATCTGTGTAGACGCGGTAGTAGAGGCGGGCCACCTTGGAGTGGATCATATAGAACTTGGAGAAACCGGTGGGGCTGAACAGACCGCTGTCTCCGGCGTTGGTCGAAGTCCAGTTGATGGTCGCGCCGTTCTGGTCCAGAAGCTTATAGGTGACGATATGGACGTCGTTGTGGATCGGATCCGGCGGGGTGTTTCCGGTGCCGAGGGCATCCAGTCCCGCTCCTGCCACGACAGCGCCCAGGTCCACGCCGCCCGGATCAGCATTCAGCTGGATAGTGCCCGGAAGGCTGTAATCCTGGTTCACAGAACGGTTGCGGAGCGCGGTGGTGTAGGAAGTGGAGCCCGGGAGATTATAGGCAGTCTGCAGATTGGGGGAAAGCAGCGCTTCCATTCCCGTAGCGTTGTAGTTTCCTCCCTGGGACACGGATCCGGTGGAACCCTGCGGGACCTCAACAGCACTGCTGCCGATGGCCGGTCCTACAGAACCGGAAGAACTATCTGCGGGCGCCTGGGTCTCAGGAGCAGCCTGTACAGCGGGAGCAGCCTGTGCTTCAGGAGCAGCCTGTGCTTCAGGAGCGGCAGTTTCGGAAGAAACTACGGTCTCAGCAGCGGCGGCAGTCTCTGCAGGAGCAGCAGCGGCGGTCTCTGCAGGAGCCGCGGCAGCCGTCTGTGCAGCAGGATCATACGCACCCTCAGGAGCTGCGATCACACCGCCTGCACCGCTGCCGGATGAAGCAGCCTGTGTTTCAGTGGACCCAAGGTTGGCACCCGGCCCGATGATCTCGTCCGCGAAGACTGACAGGGGCGCCGTGACACACATCACTGCAGCCAGGACGGCGGCTGCGGCACCTCTCATTGAATGTCTCATAACATACCTCCAGTATTGTTTTGTTTCCTTAAATTAATAATAGTCGTGTATATCTTAACACCGCCGGCGGCGGATGACCACTTACAGTTTGTTTACGAATCGAAGAACTGCCGCCCGTCTCCGGTCACGAGTCTCTCGGCTCTGGGATACTCGAAGATCCCGGGATTATCCGCGTTTTCGGCAAGATAATCAGCGAATCTCCGCGCATGCCACTTGGCCATACCGAGGTTGTGCATCAGGCAGTTTCCGCAGTTTTCGGGGGAAGAGCCGGGTACATCTTCCGCGTCCTGAACAGACTGGAAAGCCCTGAGGACGAGGTCGAAGATCTCCCGGGGTTCGCGGTCTCCCTTCAGGATCAGGTAAAACCCGGTCAGGCATCCCATGGGACCCCAGTAGATGACCTGATCCTTCCATTCGGGATCATTTCTCATGTATGTGGCGATGAGGTGCTCCAGGGAATGCATTGCTGCTGTATCGACCGCGGGCTCTGTGTTTGGCCTTGTGACTCTGATGTCGTAAGTGGTGACCTTCTGATCCCCGAGGGTATCTACTCTGCTGGTAAAGATTCCGGGGACGATCCGGGTGTGGTCAACAGAAAAGCTGGGAATAAGATCCATATCTGCATCTCCTTTCTGAAAGTGAGACAGGGGGTCAGTGTTCAGCAATCACATCATAATATCACGTTCATTGACATTTGGAAAGCCCGATGCTAAAGTCTTCTTTAAATTAAAAAAGGAAGAACAGGATACAGGGATATTTATGAAAACAGTAATTGTGACCGCGGTCGGGTCCTTTTCCGCACCTGCGGTGATCCGGGAACTGAAAGAAACGGGATTCCGGGTCGTGGGGACGGATATCAACCCGAAGGAACTCATCGCCATGAGCGCGGAGGCGGATGTCTTCGTGAACCTGCCCCGGTGTGATGCGGGGCAGAGATATGTGGACGCGATGGCGGAGCTGATCCTGCGGGAGAAGGCGGACGCTGTGCTTCCGCTGACGGACGCGGAACTGGATGTCCTGAATGAAGTGCGGGACCAGCTGAAGCCCGCAGTACTGTGGGCATCACCCGCGGAAGCTGTGAGAGTATCCAGGGATAAAGTGAAGAGCAGGGCAGCGGCGGAGAGAGCCGGGGCGAAAGTTATTCCCACGGAGCTCCTGGCGGACGCCTTCTCCGGGGAAGGCGCGCTTCCCAGAAAGGAGGCGCTTCTTAAGTCTCCCGGACTTCCGCTTATCCTGAAGCCCCGGGACGGCCGGAGCAGCCAGGGACTGTACCGGGTCCGGACGGAGGCGGAACTTGCAGGAGCTCTGAAAGAGATCCGCAGGACCGGCCGGGAGAAGGACTATCTGGTGCAGCCGCTGATCGAAGGGCGTATCGTCACGGTGGATGTGGTCCGTTTCCCGGACGGAACATGTACGGCAGCACCGCGGGAGGAGTATGTGCGCACCTGGAACGGAGCCGGGCTCTCGGTGCATGTGTTCCGCGACCGGACACTGGAGGAGACCTGCAGCGCGGTGGCGGAGGAGCTGGGCATCCTCGGGTGCGTGAACTTTGAGTTCATCCACGCGGAGGACGGAAGCTATTACTTCATGGAGTGCAATCCCCGCTTTTCCGGAGGGACGGGATTCAGCATCGCCGCGGGAGATCATGTTGTCCGGAAGCATCTTGCGGCCTTCGGTGCGGTCCCGGAGGAGGATCCGGAGACGGAGGCGCAGTACGGAGGCGCTTCAGAATGCTGGATCGCAAGAAAATATGTGGAAGTGATCACTGAATCGTGATAAACTGTTAAAATCAGCATCCAGATGGCCAAGGGGCAACGCCCCTCTGGCCATCGACAACTCGGAATGCGAAGCGTCCCGAGTATGGGATGTTGAATATATAAACCTGGCTTCTTACACAACTCGGAGGTGCGTATCAGTACGGAAGGAAACAACAGAAAAAGGAATCTGCTGTGGGCGGCGATCCTGGTCATAGTGGCAGCTGCTGTACTTGCGGGGATATGGTTTTCCGGCATCCTGAAGAAGCCGGAGCCCCCGGCGGAGACAACGACCGCGGCCCCTGTCATCGTCGAGACAGAGCCGCCGGAGCCTGAGACGGAGCCGCCGATGCCGGTGGATCCGAACGCCCTGCGGGAGATCGACTGGAAAGGCCTTCAGGAGCGGAACAGCGACGTGGTCGGCTGGATCTATGTTCCGGGCACGGTGATCGATTATCCTGTCCTGTGGAAGCAGGCGGACAACGATTACTACAACCGCAGGGACATCGACCGCAACAAGGGCTCCTACCGGGGTGTCTACATGGACGGGGACGATGCTCCGGACATGTCTTCGCTCCACATTCTCCTCTACGGACACCACATGAAGGACCAGACGATGTTCACACCGGTCTGCGATTTCAAGGAAGAGGCGTTTTTCCGGGAGCATGACCGGCTGTACTACTATACGCCAGAGCACTGTTTTATCCTGAAGCCCATTGCCTGCCTGTATGTGGACGGCGTCGCAGAGCGGCGGCGCATCTTTTTCCGGGACCGGCAGGACTTTGACGACTATGTGGAATGGATGACCTACGGCTGTGACTTCCGGGAGATCCCGGAAGGAGGCATCAACCAGCTGTTTACGCTGGTCACCTGTTCCTACGAGCTGGGACACGATTCCAGGACGCTGCTGGAGTGCTGCGAGGTGCTGCCGGACGGCACCCCCGTGGAACGCGAAGAAGTAAAAGAGATGGAGCTGCCTGACTGGGCCGAAGAACTGCGGGTCAGTACGGACAGGTTGCTTACTAAGGCCCGGGAGGAAGAGAAGGCCCGGGAAGAAAAGAAAGCCCAGGAAGAAGAAAAGGCCCGGGAAGAAAAAGAGAAAAAAACGGAAGGACCGTAATTATGAAAATGATCGTGACCGGCGGCGCCGGTTTTATCGGAAGCAATTTTGTGCAGTATGAAGTGAAGAATCATCCGGAGGATGAGATCATCAACCTCGATCTCCTGACCTACGCGGGGAACCTGGAGAGCGTGAAGCCGGTGGAGAACGCGCCGAATTACCGCTTTATCCGGGGGGATATCGCGGACCGGGAGTTCATCTTCCGCCTGTTTGAAGAGGAGAAGCCGGACGTGATCGTGAACTTCGCGGCGGAGTCCCATGTGGACCGCTCCATCACGGATCCGGAGATCTTTGTCCGCACCAACGTGGTGGGCACCACTACGCTGCTGGACGCCTGCCGGAAGTACGGCATCAAGCGCTATCACCAGGTCTCCACGGACGAGGTCTACGGCGACCTGCCGCTGGACCGCCCGGACCTGTTCTTCACGGAGGAGACGCCGCTGCACACCTCCAGCCCTTATTCCAGTGCGAAGGCCTCCGCGGATCTGTTCGTGATGGCCTACCACAGGACCTACGGGCTGCCCGTGACCATCAGCCGCTGCTCCAACAACTACGGCCCCTATCACTTCCCGGAGAAGCTGATCCCGCTGGTCATCAGCCGCGCGCTGAACGACGAGGAGATCCCGGTCTACGGTAAGGGCGAGAATGTGCGCGACTGGCTGTACGTGACAGATCACTGCTCCGCCATCGACCTGGTGGTCCGGAAGGGCAGAGAGGGCGAAGTCTACAATATCGGCGGGCACAACGAGCGGACCAATCTGGACGTGGTGAAGACCATCCTGAAGGCACTCAACAAGCCCGAGAGCCTCATCAAGTATGTGACGGACCGTCCGGGCCACGACCTGCGCTACGCAATGGACCCGACGAAGATCGAGACAGAGCTGGGCTGGAAGCCGGAGTACAACTTTGACACCGGTATCCCGGTGACTATCCAGTGGTACCTGGACAACAAGGACTGGTGGGAGCACATCGTGAACGGCGAGTACACGAAGTACTTCGACAACATGTACGGAAAGCGCCTGGAAAACGCCTGAACCGGAAAGCAGGGAATATGAAAGTATTTGTGACAGGCGTCGGCGGCCAGCTGGGCCACGACGTGATGAACGAACTGCATGGACGCGGCATTGAAGCCGTGGGATCCGATATCGCGCCCTCCTACAGCGGAGTGCAGGACGGTTCCCCGGTGACAGTTATGCCCTATGTGCAGCTGGATATAACGGACAAAGCTGCGGTGGAACGTGTGCTGGCGGAGCTCCGGCCGGACGCAGTGGTGCACTGCGCGGCCTGGACCGCGGTGGATGCGGCCGAGGACGAGGATAAACGGGACAAGGTCATGGCGATCAACGCGGGCGGTACCGCAAACATCGCCGGGGCCTGCCGCGGCATCGGCGCGAAGATGGTCTATATCAGCACGGATTACGTGTTCAACGGCCAGGGAACGGAACCCTGGGACCCGGACTGCAGGGATTACGCCCCGCTTTCCGTCTACGGGAAGAGCAAGCTGGAGGGCGAACTTGCTGTCAGCGGCACGCTGGAGAAATACTTTATCGTCCGCATCGCCTGGGTCTTCGGCGTCAATGGAAAGAACTTCATCCGCACCATGCTGAACGTGGGAAAGACCCACGACACCGTGCGGGTGGTGAACGATCAGATCGGCACCCCGACCTACACCAGGGATCTTGCCGTGCTTCTGGCGGATATGATCTGCACCGAAAAGTACGGCTATTACCATGCCACCAATGAGGGCGGCTACATCTCCTGGTATGATTTCACCTGCGAGATCTACCGTCAGGCGGGATATACCACGAAAGTGCTGCCGGTCACGACCGCGGAATACGGTCTTTCGAAAGCTGCGCGGCCCTTCAATTCACGGCTTGACCGTTCGAAGCTCGTGCGGAACGGTTTCACGCCCCTTCCTGACTGGAAGGACGCGCTGGCGCGCTATATAGAGATCCTGAGGGACAACGGAGAACTGCCCGATGGAGGAATGCGGGGAGCGGCGACAGACCGACTACAGGGCTGAGGTTCATAAGCAAGGAGCGAAGCGGAAAGCAAATGTCCGCTTTTACACCGCGGACGGACCGCGGCGGAAGGAACCCGTGAACAGCATTAAGCCCTGCAGTATGAAAACCGCAGCAACAGAGGAGATAATTATGTACCATATTGAACGATATAAGCGGAACCCTGTCGTTGATTACCCGGAGAGAGAGTGGCCCAATAAGCAGATCGTAAAGGCCCCGATCTGGTGCTCCGTGGACCTTCGCGACGGAAACCAGGCCCTGGTGGAGCCGATGGTCGTGGAAGAGAAGATGGAGATGTTCAGTCTTCTTCTGAAGCTGGGCTTCAAGGAGATCGAGATCGGTTTCCCGGCGGCTTCCCAGATCGAGTATGATTTCCTCCGCCAGCTCGCCTTTCGGAAGATGATCCCGGACGACGTTCATGTCCAGATCCTCAGCCAGTGCAGAGACCACCTGATCAAGAGAAGCTTTGAGGCTATCGAAGGGATCCCGCATCCCATCATGCACATCTACAATTCCACCAACACCCTGCAGCGGGACGTGGTGTTCCATGCGTCAAAGGAAGACATCAAGCAGATCGCCATCGACGGCGTGAAGATGGTGAAGAAGTACATGAAGGAATTCGGGAGAGATGACATCATCCTCGAGTACTCCCCGGAGAGCTTCATGGGCACCGAGCTGGACTTCGCGCTGGAGGTCTGTGAAGCGGTGATGGACGAGTGGGGCATGGCGACGCCGGAGAATCCGGTGATCATGAACCTGCCGCTGACGGTGGAGATGAACACGCCGAACGTCTACGCCGACCAGGTGGAGTGGATGATCCGCCATTTTAAGAACCGCGACAGCATGATCATTTCGGTCCATCCCCACAACGACCGGGGCACCGGCGTGGCAGCGACCGAACTGGCGCTGCTGGCAGGCGCGGACCGCGTGGAAGGAACGCTGTTCGGAAACGGCGAGCGCACCGGAAACGTGGACATCCTGACGGTGGCCTACAACATGTTCTCCCAGGGCATCGAACCGCACCTGAACATCTCCAATGAGAAGGAGATCGCAGAGGTCTACGAGCGCTGCACGAAGATGAAGATCGACCCGAGACATCCCTACGCGGGCGAGCTTGTCTTCACCGCTTTCTCCGGATCCCACCAGGATGCCATCAACAAGGGCATGCAGGCGATGCGGGAGAGGAAGAATCCTTACTGGGAGGTCCCGTACCTTCCCATCGATCCCAGCGACATCGGCCGCCAGTATCAGCCGGTGGTCCGCATCAACTCCCAGTCCGGCAAGGGCGGCGTAGCGTTCATCATGGATACCTTCTACGGTTTCCATCTGCCGAAGGGCATGCACAAGGAATTCGCGGACGTGATCCAGGCCATCTCCGAGAAACAGGGAGAGGTGGCGCCGGAGCAGATCTTCGCGGAGTTCAAGTCGAACTATATCGACAGGAAGGAGCCGATGCACTTCCGGAAGTGCCAGATCACGGATACGGAGCTTGCGGACGGCACCTTCGCGACCCTCGCGAAGTGCACCTACACCGATCACGGCGAGGAAAAGTATTTTGAAGGCGTGGGCAACGGCCCCATCGACGCCATGCAGCACGGCCTGGAGGAGGCCCTGGGGATCCAGATCAAGGTCCTGGACTACTCCGAGCACGCGCTCCGCTCCGGATCCAACGCCCAGGCGGCGTCCTACATCCACGTGCTGGATGTGTCGAGCGGCAGCACGACCTACGGTGTCGGCATTTCTTCCAACATCACCAGAGCGTCTCTGCGGGGCATCTTCTCCGCGGTGAACAGACTGTTCTTCTGACAAAAGGTGACCCCTCTTTTTTCGGAAAGAGGGGTCACAGTATAGTTATATTGAACCGCAGCGGATAGCGAATATCCGTTTTTACTGCGGGTCCCCCCGGGGACTTAACGCATGGAGGATCTCTGGCATGAATATCGTCTATGTTTCCAACGAAGGCTACGCCCGGCACCTGGGAGTCTCCATCTGCTCTCTGTTTGACAGCAATGCGGACGAAGAGCGGCTGGAGGTCTTTATCCTGGACACCGGCATCACCCCGGACTCCCGTGAGAAGCTCACACAGATCGCCCGGAGCTTCGGGAGGACCCTGACCTTCATTCAGCTGAAGGATCTGGAGGAGCGCTTTGCGGTCCGGCTGGATACGGGGCGGTCTGCGGTCCGGCTGGATACGGGGCGGTTCGACGTCAGCACCATGGGGCGCCTGTTTGCCGCCGATCTGCTGCCCGCGGGGGTGCGCCGGGTCCTCTATCTCGACTGCGACACCGTGGTGCTGAAGCCGCTCCGCCGTCTCTGGGAGACGGGGCTCGGAAAGGCAGATGGCGCGGGGACGGGCTATGTTATGGCGGCGGTCCAGGAACCGACCATCTACGAAGAGGTGAAGGAATATCTCGGCATGAGGAAGGAGGATCCCTACTTCAATGCCGGCGTTCTCCTGATCGACCTGAAGCGCTGGCGGACGGAACACCTGACGGACAAGGTCATTTCATATTACGCAGAGATCGCGGAGCAGAGTCTGTTCAACGACCAGGACGCCCTGAACGGGCTCCTGAAGGGGCGGATCCGCACCCTTTCGCCCCGCTGGAACTTTTTCACGAACTACCGGTATTTCCGGTACGATACCCTGTGCCGTATGCAGCCGGCCTACCGGCGGATCCCGGAGGAGGTGTTCCGGAAGGCAAAGCGGTCCCCCGCAGTGATCCACTACGCGGGAGATGAGCGGCCCTGGCGGGCAGGCGCCCTGAATTACTACGGAAAAGCCTATGAGCGGTATCTCGCGATGACGCCCTGGAAAGACACTCCGAAAGAGAAGGGGAAGGAACTCTTCCTGCTTCTGTATCACGGGATGGAACTTGTAACGCCGGTGTTCCCCTTTATCCGGGCTGCCATCAGCAGAGCCTATGTCCGGAAGTGCATCGCCGCGCGGAAAGCACGGCAGGAAAAGAAGTAAGACGCGGTGATCCGCGGCAGAGAATGGAGCAGGACGCGGCGACCTGCGGCAGGAGGCAGAGATCTTGAAGACAGCGTGCATTATAGTAAACTACAACGACGCGGACACCACGATCGCCCAGATCAAGCGGATCCGTGATTACCGGAGCCTGGACGCAGTGGTGGTCGTGGACAATGCATCCACAGATGGAAGCGCGGCGCGGCTCACGGAGTATGTGGGCGGGAAGGTGACCCTGCTCGAATCGAAGAGCAACGGAGGGTACGGCGCCGGAAACAATCTGGGTGTCCGTCTCGCCTCCGAGATGCTGAGGGCAGAGTACTGCCTGATCGCCAATCCGGACGCGGAATTCTCGGACGAGTGCGCCGCCGCCCTGGTGCGGAACATGGAGCAGCACCCGGAGCTCGGCGTCATCGCCCCCGTGATGGTGAACCCGTTCCTGCCGGTAAAGGCCGGGATCCCCGGAAGCAGGGAAAATGTCCTGTCCGGCGCCGCGGCCTGGCCGCTGCGCCCCTGGCTGTACGACCTGCTGGAATCCGGACCGTTAAGCCGCCGCATTTTCACGGGCATCCTGCATTACCCGCGCTGGCGCTACATCGGCAGGAAGCTGGTGCCGGTGGACTGCGTGCCCGGCTCCCTTCTTCTGGTGGATACGGAGAAGTTCCTGCAGGCGGGGGGCTACGATGAAAATGTGTTCCTCTATGGAGAGGAGTACATGCTGGGCCACAGCATGCGGCTTCTCGGATACAGGACAGCCCTCCTGACGGAGGCCTCTTTCCTGCACCGGCACGGGGAGACTATCGGGAAAAGCTACCGGAAGCTGCTGGAGCGCCAGAAGCTCCGGGAGAAGAGCACGATGTACTACTACAAAGAGTATCTGGGGATCAACACCTTCCAGGAGCTCGTCACAAAGATGTTTTACGCAGCAGTGAACCTGGAAGTGCGCCTGTTCGCAGAAAAGGGGTTTTGACTGTTCGCGGCCAGGGGTCTGTGAATTTCAGGCTTTCTTGCACTGAAGTGGTCATGAATCCGGCTTTTTAAAAAATGTGGACACACTTTTTGACTGGAATTGAAGCATACGGAGCAAAAAAAGCAGAGTTTGGCTGAGTGTGAAGCGGGTTTTGGGGAAGAATAGAGAAACGGGAAAAGAAAAATCGACAAATATTCAAAAAGTGTACATTAATACTTGTTTGATGCCCTTTTTTTCTACTTATTCCTGCTGACAGCTGTGTCCACAAATCGTAAAAAAGCTGTTTTGTGACCACGGGGATCTATGAAGTCTGCTGGATGGTCAAAGTGCGGAGTATTTCTGTGCACAAACAACGAAGAAGCTGTGCAAAAAGCGCAGAGCTGGAAAGAAGCTGCGCAAAAAGCGCAGAGCTGGAAAGAAGCTGCGCAATAAACGCAGCTGGATACGGCGAAAGCTGTCTGCTATAAAAAAACAGAACAGATAGAAAAAGCAGAACAGATAGAAAAGATAGAAAAGAAAGAGAAAAAAGAGAAGGAAGAGAAGCGGATGAGAGAGAGCTGGAACAGGATTCTACTGGGCGGTGAGGGAAACATCGCCCGCAGAAATGTTCTGTGGAACACTGCCGGCAGCGCGGTCTACGCACTGACCAGCATGCTCCTCGGCGGCCTGGTGACAAGGGTCCTGGGGGCAGATGCCGGCGGTATCTTTTTCTTTGCCTTCTCGACCTTCGGACAGCAGATGTATATCGGCGCCTACTTCGGCATGCGCCCCCTGCAGGTCACGGACACGGCAGGCCGGCACAGCTTCGGCGAATACCTGCGCTTCCGGTACATGACCTGTATCGGCTCCCTGGCTGCGGCAGCTGCCTACGCGTTTCTTTTCGCGAAGAGCGGCACTGCCCGGACGGTCCTTCTTCTCATGGTGGTCTACAAGATCCTGGACGGATTCGCGGACTGTTTCGACTCGGAGTTCCAGCGCCAGGGGCGTCTTGATCTGACTGGAAAAAGCAATGCGTTCCGCACGCTGGTATCGGTGGCATCTTTCTGTCTGGTCATGTTTCAGACCGGGGATCTGGTGCTTTCCTGCGCCGCATCGGTCTTTGGACAGGCGGCGGGGATCCTGCTGTTCTGCGTCAGTCCCCTGACGGCATTTCCGGGACTGCGGTACGAAGTGCGCGGGGGAAGCGCGGGGGAACTGTTCCGGGAGAGTCTCTGGCTGTTCCTGGCGGCTTTCCTTGACCTCTATATTTTTGCGGCGTCCAAGTATGCTGTGAACCGCTTCATGACAGATGCGGACAACAGCTACTACACCACGATCTTCATCCCGACCTCCGTCATCAACCTCATGGCGAATTTTGTGATCCGTCCGGTGCTGACGCAGCTCTCCGGGGACCGGGACCGCGGAGACGGAGCCCATTTCCGGAGCCTGGTGACGAAGATCAGCGCGCTGATCGCGGTCCTTACTGTGCTGGGAATGGCGGCTGCGTGGATCCTGGGGATCCCCGTCCTTTCCCTTCTTGTCGGAAAGACCGCCGGCCAGGCGCTGGAAGCCTACCGGGGCGCGCTGGTCATGGTGATCCTCGGCGGTGGTTTTTACGCGCTGCTAAATCTGCTATACTATATTCTGGTGATTTTCGGCAGACAGAAACTGATCTTTCTGATCTACTGCGGAATGACGCTGTTCGCGAAGCTCCTTTCCGATCACCTTGTGCAGCGGCAGGGGATCCCCGGCGCTGCCCTTTCCTATCTGATCGTCATGGCGGTCCTGGCGTGTCTGTTTGCGGCTGCCGCCCTCATGACGGGAAAATTTACAAATAATTCAGTGGAGTGCAGATGAAGAACTTGCGGAATGCCCCCAAAACTGAAGAACGAAGAGTGTACCCGGGCACCCGGGATGATATCGCGGTCGATGTCATCATCCCGGTCTATCGCCCGGACGACCGCTTTTTCACACTGCTGGACCGGCTGGCAAAACAGACAGTGAGACCGCGCAGGATCATCCTGATGAACACGGAGGAAGCTCTCTGGAATGCGGCGGACGGGAATGAAAAGCTCCGGAATACCGGCGCGGCAGAATTGTGCGAGATCCATCATCTGACAAAATCCGAGTTCGACCACGGCGGGACCAGGAACCTGGGCGTCAGCTTCTCCAGATCGCCGTACTTTGTCATGATGACCCAGGACGCGGTGCCGGTGGACAGGTATCTCCTGCAGATACTTCTCGGCGGAATGAGGGGAAAAGTCAGGATGTGCTATGCGCGCCAGCTGGCAGGCAGGAAGGCGGACCCGATCGAGCGGTTTTCCCGCGGCTTTAATTACGGGCCGAGGAGCAGGGTCAAGACCATGTCCGACCTGCCCGAACTGGGGATCAAGACCTGGTTCGCGTCCAATGTCTGCGCAGCATATGACCGTTCGGTATTTGACGCGTTGGGCGGCTTTGTGGATCGGACCATTTTCAATGAAGACATGATCTACTGCGCCGGACTTTTGAAGGCGGGATATGCCGTCCGGTACTGCGCCGATGCCCGCGTGATCCATTTCCATCACTTTACGGGAAGACAGCAGATACAGAGAAACTTTGACCTGGCGGTGTCACAGGCACAGCACCCGGAGGTGTTTGCGGGCATCATATCGGAGTCCGAGGGAATCAAAATGGTGTGGAACGCCGCAAAATGGCTCCGGAAACAGGGACGGATGGATCTGATCCCTGAACTTGTCTGGACTTCGGGATGCAAGTATCTCGGCTATCGTCTGGGAAAAGCATACAGGAAGCTTCCGGCGTCGCTGGTGAAGTGCATCAGCGGCAACCGCAGCTACTGGGGGGCGGCAAAGCAGCCAAAGAGCGGGACCGCAGGAGAGAAACAAGATGAATGAAGTGCTGGTCATCATACCTGCGTACAACGAAGAAGCGAATATCGGCCGCGTCGCGGAGAACCTGATCCGGAACCATCCGGAGCTGGATTACGTTATTGTGAACGACGGGTCGGCGGACCGGACGGCGGAGATCTGCCGCGAAAACGGATACTGTCTTCTGGATCTGCCGGTGAACCTCGGACTTGCCGGAGCGTTTCAGGCGGGAATGAAGTACGCGGACCGCAAAGGCTACCGCTTTGCCGTGCAGTTTGACGGTGACGGGCAGCACCGGGCAGAGTTCATCGGCCCCATGCGGGAAAAGATGGAAGAGGGCTACAACATCGTCATCGCCTCCAGGTTCGTGACGGAGAAAAAGCCTCACAGTATGAGGATGCTGGGAAGCAGGATCATCGCTGCGGCGATCCGTCTTTCTTCCGGAGCCTCTATTGCGGATCCGACTTCCGGAATGCGGATGTATGACAGGCGGATGATCCACCTGTTCGCGAACCAGATCAACTATCCGCCGGAACCTGACACGGTGTCCTGGCTCGTGAAGAACGGGGCTAAGGTGGCAGAGGTCCAGGCAGTCATGGACGAGCGCACGGGAGGCGTCAGCTACCTCACCCCCATGAACGCGGTGCGCTACATGACGCGGACGCTGATCTCCATCCTGTTTATTCAGTCCTTCCGGGTAAAAGAAAAACTGTCCTGAATCTGAAAGGAGCTGCACTGTGACCCTGACTTTGAGAGCACTGCTGATCATCGTTTCCATTCTCGCAACGACGGGGGTGATCGGCCGCATCCGTAAGGCGAAAATGCAGATCGAGGACGCCGTTTTCTGGGTGCTGTTCTCTTTTCTGCTCATCCTCCTTGCGGTAGTCCCGCGGGTCCTGTACTTTTTCACGGAGCTGTTGGGAATGCAGTCCCCGGCAAACCTCCTGTTCCTGGTCATCATCGGTCTCCTTCTGATGAAGGTGTTCTCCATGAGCATCAAAATGTCCCTCCTGGAAGAGAAGCTGAAGACGCTGGCCCAGAACGAAGCGCTGGAGAAGCTGGAGCGGAGCGAAGCGCCGGAGAAGCTTGCGCAGGAGAGAACTGACGGGAAGCCGCGGATCTGACCCGGATCCTGAGAGAAGATACAGATGAATAAAAACAAGTTCCTGCCGCTCTGCGGCACAGTCCCGGTGCTTGCCGCCGGACTATATTACGCGATACTGCTGAAAGACATCGCTCAGCAGACAGGGGATATGCTTCCGCTGAAGCTCTATGCCCTGCTTCTGCCGGCGGTGCTTTTTGGCGTTGCGGCGGCGGGGCTGGTGCTTTTTGGCGTTGCGGCGGCGGGGCTGGCGATATCCGGGAAGATCAGGCTTCTTTCCGGACGGCCTGGCGGCCGGAATTTCTCCCGCTCCGGCGGGATCGGAAGCGCCGGCGGGATCGGAAGGTTTTACTTCCTGGCGGGACTTTTCCTCGGTGTTCTTTTCATCCTGGTCATGCCGGGACTTTCCGCACCGGATGAGATGAGTCATTACCTGACAGCCTACCGTCTTTCTTCCCGGATGCTCGGGCAGGCGGATCTGGAGCCGGTGACAGGACTGGCGGCGGTCCGGACAGAGGATTATCCCCTGGAAGACCTGTCCGGTGTCAAGACGCCGGCGATCCCGGACGATGAAGAACCAGCTGCGGAAGTCCTGGGAAATCCGGTGACGTATTACACTTACCGCACCATCGCTGACTGGGACCTGCGGTATCCGGCGCAGGGAGGAATGGTCATCTCCGGGCTTGCGGATGTGCGCACCACACCGGTGATGTATCTGCCCCAGGCGGCCGGAATGGCCCTGGTGCGGGCTTTCGGGGGCAGCGCACTGAGCCTTGTGTTTGCGGCGCGGTTCCTGAACCTGCTTGCGTTCCTGCTCCTGACCTCCGCGGCGATCTGCAGAATGCCCTTCGGCAGGGAGATCCTGTGCGGCGTGGGCCTGCTTCCCATGACGCTGCACCTCGCCGCATCCATGTCCTATGATGCAGGTATACTCGGCTGTTCCTTCCTTCTCTGTGCGGAGATCTTCCGATTCGCTTACGGAAGGGCTGCTGGAGCTTTTGTCAGAGGAAGGGATCTTTTGCTGCTCTGTGTCCTGACAGCGGCGCTTTCTCCCTGCAAAATGGTCTATTCCTGCCTTGTCCTGCTGTTCCTGCTGATCCCTGCGGAACGGTTCCCGGCGGGAAGGCGTGGTGCGGCCCAGATTCTGGTCAAAATTGTCTGCTTTTGTTTCCTTCTTGCGGTCTCCGCCGGATCGATCGCAGCAGTGAACGCTTCCATCATCCGCGGATACGCTGCGGCATCCCAGGCTGACGCCTCTGCCGTCGGCACAGTTTCCGAGACCACCGGGCAGGCGATCACGGAGGGAGCCGTCGTCACCGGGGAAGGAGAGGTGCTCCGGAGCGGATTTACTGTTTCGGAACTGGTGCACAGGCCCTTCTTCATCTTCCGCATGGTCTGCAGCACCTTTTCGCTGCAGAGCGGCGAGATGATCGGAGATATGATGGGAATGAGGCTCGGAAATCTGGACCCGCTTCTGGGGATTCCGTTTTTCCTGGCGCTGCTGTTCCTGCTGGGGCTTATGCTCCTTTCCTTGAAGACAGAAACCGGAGGGAGCGACCCGCAAACTTCTGAGGCGGGAGAGGGAGCGCATACCGGCGCATCCCCCGGCGCATCCCCCGGCGCGGAGGAACGTCTCTGGATCGCCGCTGTGGCGGTCCTGGTCATGCTTCTCACAGCCGGTGCCATGCTCGTATCCTGGACCAGCAGGGATTCCATGATCATTGAAGGGCTCCAGGGCCGCTATTTTCTTCCGGTCCTGCCGCTGTTTCTCCTTCTGCTGAAGAATGAGACTGTTGTGCTGAAGCGGGATATCTCCCGCGGGATCCTCTATACTTTCTTCTGTATGGACGCTTATGCCCTGCTCCGCATCTTCACGCTGGCATGCATGCGGATCTAAGAAAAGCAGGTTTGGCAGGTGGCCTGATGGCTGCCCTTGGCATTTGATGTGATGGCTGCCTTTGGTGCATGATTTGGCGGCCGCGGTTGGTACTTGATTTAGTGCTGTCCTTGGCACTTGGGCGTTTTACAAAGGTTTTTTGAAATTTGTACCCCTTTTTGGGGGCAAATCAATGAAAAACAACGCTTTTTAAGGGTCATTTGGGCGTTTTCAGGACATTTCCAAAAATTTGTTCCCTTTTTTCCCAAAAGCGGGGGTACAAAAATCAAGAAAAGGGTACAAGAATCAGAAAATCTCGAAAAAACGCCCACAGCTCTTATAAAAACGGCTTTCTGCCGGCTGAATCCCGGTGGGAAAAGGGATCAAAAATATGAAAATGCGCGAAAAACGCCCACGGGCCGTCGGCCGGGCAATGCAGGCTCTTTCAAGAGGAGCATCCGGGAAACTTTTCCCGGAGTTTCCAGTATGCAAACGCGCGGTTCATGACAGGATAACAGGAAACCAGAAAAACAGGAAACTATCTTATGAAATCAGTACTTCAGTTGATCAGTGAGATCACAGCTTCGCGGAAGCTGATATGGGAGCTGGCGAAATCGGATTTTAAGAAGCGGTTCGCCGGGTCCTATTTCGGCGTGGTCTGGATGTTTGTCCAGCCGGTGGTCACGGTCCTTATTTATTTCATGATCTTCCAGCTGGGATTCAAAAGTGTGCCGCCCATTCCGGGCGTGCCCTACGTCCTGTGGCTGGTGCCCGGCATTGTCCCGTGGTTTTATTTCAATGAGGCGTTGAATGCCGGAACCTCGTGTCTCCAGGAATACCACTATCTGGTGAAAAAGGTGGTGTTCAACGTGGAGGTACTGCCGGTGATCAAGCTCCTTTCCTGCGCGGTTGTCCACTGCATCTTTCTGATGATCATGACAGCCATGTTTTTCTGCTACGGGAAGCTTCCAATTGCGACCTGGATCCAGATCCCTTATTACAGTTTCGCCATTTCGGTGCTGATCCTGGGGCTGACATTCATCACCGCGTCCATCAACGTCTTTTTCAAGGATATGGCTCAGATCGTCAGCATCTGCCTTCAGTTCGGCATGTGGCTCACGCCCATCATGTGGGACCCGGTGATGTTCCCGAACCGGCCGGCACTGCTGGAACAGATACTGAAGATCAATCCGGTGTTCTACATTGTGACCGGCTTCCGCGACAGCATGCTCGCAGGGAACTGGTTCTGGCAGCGGCCCACACTGACGGTCTATTACTGGGCAGTGACGATCCTTGTCCTGATCCTGGGGCTCCGGGTGTTCCGGAAGCTGCGGCCCCACTTTTCCGACGTCCTCTGACGCCGGCCTGCAGCCCGCGGGAGAAAGAGGCCCGCGGGGGAAAGAGGACCGCGGGGGGAAAGAGGAGCGCGGGAGAAAGAGGACCGCGGGGGAAAGAGAACAACAGGAGAACAGCAGGAGAAAAGGACAGCAGGAGTTTAAGATATGGACAGTAATCTCGCGATCTCCGTCCGGGAGGTCACAAAAGTATACCGGCTCTACGATAAACCCATCGACCGGCTGAAGGAGTCCCTGAGCCTTACAAAAAAGAAGCTGCACAAGGATTTCTTCGCTCTGGACAAGCTCTCTTTTGAAGTGAAAAAAGGAGAGACCGTGGGGATCATCGGCACCAACGGATCCGGAAAATCAACAATACTGAAGATCATTACCGGGGTGCTTACGCCGACCACCGGAACGGTCGAGGTGGACGGCAATATTTCCGCTCTGCTGGAGCTGGGGGCCGGCTTCAATTCCGACTACACCGGCATGGAAAACATCTACATGAACGGCACCATGATGGGCTTTTCCAGGGAGCAGATGGACGAAAAGATCCCGGATATCCTGGAGTTTGCGGACATCGGCGACTTCGTGTACCAGCCCGTGAAGACTTATTCCTCCGGCATGTTCGTCCGGCTTGCCTTCGCACTTGCCATCAACGTGGAGCCTGAGATCCTGATCGTGGACGAAGCCCTGTCCGTGGGCGATGTCTTCTTCCAGTCGAAGTGCTACGCCCGCATGGAGCAGATGATGAAGAACGGCACCACGATCCTGATGGTGAGCCACGACATGGGCAGCATCATCAAGTACTGCGACAAGGTGGTCCTCCTGAACCGCGGAAAGTTCGTCGCGGAGGGCGATGCCGGCGAGATGGTGGATCTGTACAAGAAGATCCTGGCAAACCAGATGGACGATCTGGCGGCTGCGCTGTCGGAGAGAAGCAGCGCAGACGGAGCCGCGGGCGATGACGCCGGTGCGGGAAGCAGCCTCAGCGGAAGCGCAGGGACCGGCACCACCGGAGACCCGGGCAGCCCGAAGGAAGGATCCGGCAGCAGCGAAGGATATTTCGGCATGCCGCTCATGAAGCGGAAGATGACACTGAACCCGGATGTGCAGGAGTACGGAGACCGCAGGGCAGAGTTCCTGGATCTCGGAACGCTGGACGGGAACGGCAATGTGACGAACCTTCTCCTGAAGGGGGAGATGTTCACGATCCGCGAGATCATCCGCTTCCACGCCCCGCTTGCAATGCCTATTTTCACCTACACGATCCGCGACAAAAAAGGAACGGACCTGAGCGGGACAAACACCATGTTTGAAGGGTGCGACGTGCGGCCGGTGAAAGCGGGCGATACCTATGAGGTCAGATTTACCCAGAAGATGACGCTGCAGGGAGGGGAATATCTTCTTTCCATGAGCTGCACCGGGTATGAGAACGGGGAGCACGTGGTCTATCACCGTCTCTACAATGTGGCGAGCCTCACCGTCATCTCCAACAAAAACACGGTGGGCGTCTACGATATGGAATCTGAAGTGAAGCTTCGGCTGATGACTCCGGAGGATGACAGTAAATGAGCGAGAGAACAGATGAACTGAAACGGTTGTGCAGACGCTTCGGCGGGGATACCAAAGCGCTGCTCACCGAATACCCGGCACTGGAGAATCTCAGAGTGTTTTCCGACCGGAGAGAAGGACTGCTGGAGTGGTTTTCCTTCAGGAAAGGCGCGTCGCTCCTGCAAGCCGGCAGCGGCGCGGGATCCCTGACCCGGATGCTTCTGGAGAAGGGGCTGAAGGTCACGGTCCAGGAAGAGGATCCGGAGCTTCTGGATTTTGTGAAGCTGCGTTTCAGCATGAACAGTGGAACCGGCGCCGGCGCGGAAGCTTCTGCACCGGAATATTTCAGCGGCGCACTGGGAGACATCCCGGCCGGCCGCCGCTTTGATTACATTCTGTTTGACGGCACGCTGAAGAAAAACGATCACGCCGCAGTGGCAGCGGCAAAGCGTCTCCTGGCGGCAGGCGGCGTCCTGATCGTAGCCGCAGACAATTCCTACGGCGTCCGGGCCTTCGCCGGCGCGGAGCGGGAGGAGAATTCCATGAGCCGCGAAGCGCTGGAATCCCTTCTGCTGGAGAGCGGAAATGACGCCGGGAACAGCAGTGCAGCCGGCGGGGGAAACGCAGGCGGAAATGCGGGTATCCTGACCCGCTATTATGTGGAGCCCATGCGGGCCCTTCCATCCACCATCTATTCTGACCGGAGACTTCCGGAAGCGGGGGAACTGTCCCGCGTCATTCCGGCCTATGGCTTCCCGGCATATCTTGCCATCGATATCGGGGCAAAGTATGACGAAGTGTGCCGGGACGGCGTCTATCCGCAGTTTGCGGACGCCTTCCTGTTCTTCTGGACCGCCGGCGCCCCCGGCAGGGATCAGGAGAATACCGGCGCCGCTCCGGCGGACAGCGCTGTTTTTGTGAAATACAACCGCAACCGGCGGGAAGAGTACCAACTGAAGACCGTGATCCGGGAGACCGGCATAACTTCCGCGGCATCAGGACAGACCGGCGCCGCCCTTGCCTCATCAGGACAGACCGGCGCAGCCGGCTCAGCTGAAGAACAGAGTGGCCCCGGCTTTATCGTCGAAAAAAGCGCCCTTAGCAGCGCAGGGATCCCGCACATCCGCGATTTTGAAAAGCGCTACCGGATCCTCTGCGCAGAGCAGGAGAAAAAGCCGGAAGAGGAAAGAGTCGTTTACGCGGAGCCTTGTATCTCCGAAGACGGAAAAACGGCTTCCTTCCCGTGGATCACGGGAGAATCCTTCGGAGCGGAGGTAACGAAAAAGATCCTCGGCGGCGCGCCCCTTGTGGAGACTCTGGAGGAGGCATTCCTGAGGGTGCTGCCGGAAGAAGCCGAAGACGCCGAAGCCAGGAAGACTGCCGGCGTCCACAACCTGGACTCCATCCTGGACAACTTCCTGCTGTCCGCGGAAACCGGCAAAACGGCAGCATCGTCCGCTTCCCGCCTCTCGGGCATCGACTACGAGTGGGTCACGGAACAGCCGGCGGACCGCGGATTCGTGAAATACCGCGCCCTCATTTCCTTCTACGAGCAGAACAGGGAAGTGCTTTCTCTGGGAAGCCGCGCGGAATTCCTGCAGCTCTTCGGCATCGGGGAGACGGAGGCAGACCGCTTCGCGAAGATGGAAGAGGAGTTCCAGCAGAAAGTTGCGGGGGACGACCAGTCCGTCTATCTGGACCGCTTTGTGGTGGAAGTCCGGGACGGCAGCGTGATCGAAAAGACGGAGCGGGATCTCCGCATCGCGAACGAGCGGCTGCAGGGCTTCCGGGCCGAGCTCCGGGAGAAGGAGACCACCATCCGTAAGATGACGGAGGTGAAGCGTCTCACGGACAACCATGTCACCAACCTGGAGATCATCATCCAGAACCTGCGTCATGAGAACAACGAGCTGGGGAAGACCCTGACGTATCTCGACAAGCATCAGACTGCATTGTCCCGCCTCCGCCGGAAAGCGGGCGATGCTTTCAACAGGAAGTATCCGAAGGGATCCCGGGAGCGGAAAGAGCTGGACTACAAAAAAGATGCGGTCCTGCACCCGCTCCGGCACCGTAAGATGATCTCTACCCCGGAGGGCCGCAACCTGATCGAAGGCGATTTCGCCATCGGCGACATCTACAAAGAACACGGGAAACTGAAGTTCCCGAAAGTCAGTGAGCCGCTGGTCAGCGTCATCCTGCCGGTCTACAACCAGATCGGCTACACCTACGCCTGCCTGGTGTCTCTGCTTGAGCACCCGGACGGTATCCCCTTCGAAGTGATCATCGCGGACGATGTCTCCACTGACGCGACGAAGAATCTGGACCACTTTGCCGAGGGCCTGGTCATCAGCCGCAATACCGTGAACCAGGGCTTTCTCCGGAACTGCAACCAGGCGGCGAAGAAGGCGCGGGGCAAGTACCTGTTCTTCCTGAACAACGACACGAAGGTCAATGAGGGCTGGTGCAAATGGCTTGTGAAGCTCCTGGAGGAGGATCCCTCCATTGGCATGACCGGATCGAAGCTGGTGTACCCGGACGGAAGGCTGCAGGAAGCGGGCGGCATCATCTGGAGCGATGCCTCCGGCTGGAACTACGGGCGCCTGCAGAATCCGGATCTTCCGGAATTCAACTACGTGAAGGACGTGGACTATATCTCCGGCGCCGCCATCATGATCCGCCGCAGCCTCTGGGAGGAGATCGGCGGTTTCGACGAACGCTATGCCCCGGCCTACTGCGAGGACTCGGACCTGGCTTTCGAAGTCCGGAAGCACGGATACCGCGTCGTATATCAGCCGAAGTCCGTCATCACCCACTTTGAAGGTGTATCCAACGGCACCGATGTACAGGGGACCGGCCTGAAGCGCTACCAGGTGGAGAATACGGAAAAGCTGAAGGAAAAATGGAAAGCGGAGCTCGCGAAGCAGAGCGAGAATACCGGAAACCCGGATCCCTTCCGCGCCAGGGAGCGCAGCCAGGGAAAGAAGATCCTCCTGGTGGTGGATCACTATGTGCCCACCTACGACCGGGACGCCGGGTCCAGGACGACCTGGCAGTATATCCGCATGTTCCTGAAGCAGGGATATGTGGTGAAGTTCCTCGGCGACAACTTTGCCCACGAGGAGCCCTACACCACGGAGCTCACTCAGATGGGCGTGGAGGTCCTGTACGGACAGGAGATGCAGGCCGGTATCTGGGAGTGGATCGAGCATCACGAGAAGGATCTGCACCTGGTCTACCTGAACCGTCCGCATATTGCGACGAAATATATTGATTTCATCCAGTCCAGGACCCACCTGAAGGTGATCTACTACGGTCACGATCTCCATTTCCTGAGGGAGAGGAGAGAGTATGAGCTGACCGGAGACCGGGAGCACAAGGAATCCTCCGAGTACTGGAAGACCATCGAGCTCTCTCTGATGCACAAGGCGGACATGTCCTACTATCCGTCGGAAGTGGAGTGTGCCGCCATTCACCGCCTGGACAGAAATATTCCGGTGAAGGCCATCACCGCGTACCTATGGGACGAATTCCCCGAAAACACTGCCGCGGAGTATGAGAAGCGCGAGGGCCTGCTCTTCGTAGGAGGCTTCGCACATCCGCCGAACGCGGACGCGGTTCTCTGGTTCGTAAAGGAGATCTGGCCGAAGGTCCGGGAGGGCTGGAAGAAAGGGGCTGCAGATGCATCGATCGCTGCTCCGCCTTGTTTCTACGTGGTCGGCTCCCGGGCGCCGGAAGAGATCCTGCAGCTGCACGACCCGGAGAACGGGATCATCATCAAAGGTTTCGTTTCCGACGAGGAGCTGCGCTCCCTTTACCAGACCTGCCGCATCGTGACAGTGCCTCTGCGCTACGGCGCCGGCGTCAAGGGCAAGGTGGTGGAAGCCCTTTATCACGGTACCCCGGTGGTCACCACTTCTGTCGGCGCGGAAGGCATTCCGGAAGCTTCCTCTGTCATGCGGATCGCGGACGATGCGGAAGCCTTTGCGGATCAGATCCTGGAACTGTACGGAGACACTGCCTCCCTGGCAGGAATGCAGCGGAAGGCGGAACAGTACATCCGCCGGCATTTCAGTATGGAGAATGCGTGGAAGGTCATAGAGGGAGACTTTTCCTGACGGCGCTTCGATTTCTTATCATACCAAAAACGAGGAAAAGTGCCGGAATATCCGTTTTTTTCTTAAATCGTGACGCTTCCTGTGTTTGACAATGCAGGGGGCGAATGCTAAAATATGCTTAGATAATTGTTTCTGGGGAAATGAGAGTTTCAGGTTAACCTTAATTATTCAGAGAGGACAAAGGTATGAAGAAGACAAAAGACAGGCTTCTTATGGGAGCCAGCCGCAGACTTCTGAAGACTGCGTTTGCGGGGATCCTGGCTGGGGCCATGGTCGCAATGACGGCAATGCCGGCCTTTGCAGAAGGCGGAATGCTTGATCCCGCTGATCTGCAGAAG
>Ga0256405_10003559_pt1 | contig 31817 bp, 20 predicted proteins | sample RumenRJG_02DNA_FD_189096 | JGI IMG/M metagenome (GOLD analysis project Ga0256405, IMG submission 189096) | Bovine rumen microbial communities from Lethbridge, Alberta, Canada - RJG_02 | ecosystem: Host-associated > Mammals > Digestive system > Stomach > Rumen | place: Canada: Alberta...
GCTTTCTCCGAATACGTAGGTAAAACGCTTGGCAGCCGTGTTCTCGCCCTTAATATCGCATACAAAAGACAAACGCCAGACAGAGCCACTATCGAAAACTACAAGGGCAGCATCGAACTCGCCCCAATTAGGATTGATGAACGACTTGACGAGGTTGCGCAAACCAACACGTTTGCGGGCTACATTGCCATGCTGTATCTGATAATAGAACAGGCCAATGCGATAGTTGTCTGTAGTGTCGAGCGCACCAAGGTAGTAGCCCTTTTCATCTTCTGTTGTACCATCAATACGCTCTGGTTCAGCCTTTAGTTCTTTCGCATGAAAATAGTGTTGCAACATTTGCAGCCATTCGTTCATGCTAAATGGTTGTTGGAATATCTGTCGGAGGTTTTCTTTATTATAGGTCATGGCGATTATCGGTTTTAATATTTGATGCGGAAATAGTCGAGTGCTGCTTTATACTGATCTTGTGCCGTCAGACATGTGTCGGTCAGGTAGCCATTGATGTGTCCCCACTCACGCAGTCCTCTGTAATAGAACATCTTCAGCTCGTCAGTGATGATGAAAGGCACGATGCCACAGGCCAGGCATTCCTTGAACATGACGAGGCGTCCTACACGTCCATTGCCATCTTGGAAAGGATGGATGCGCTCAAATCGTGCATGCAGGTCAAGTATATCTTCGAACTGCCGTCTGCTGTTTTGGTAGTCAGCAAGCAGCTCTTCCATACGCTCGGCTACCAGTTCAGGTGGGCATGTCTCCTCTCCGCCAACTTCATTGGGCAGGCGTTTGAAATCGCCAACGGCAAACCAGTCTTTGCGACTGTCTGTGGTTCCCGTCTTTAGCACCCGATGCAATTCTTTGATGAAGTTTACGGAAAGTTCATCCGTAGCATGCTCTATCACAAGGTCTATGCAACGGAAGTGATTGATGGTTTCCACGATGTCGTTTACGTTGACAGCCTCTTGTGCCACGCCAATGGTGTTGGTCTCAAAGATATAGCGAGTTTGTTCGTGGGTCAGTCGGCTACCTTCTATATGGTTGGAGTTATAGGTCAGGTCTATCTGCGTCTTGTGATAGATGCCTCCTTTCATACCCATTTCCTTCTGTTCTCTCAGGGCTGTGAGCAAGGGTGTGATGTTTTTCCTCATAACTTAAGATGAAAAATGGTTTGCATTATTTATTCTCTTGGGTGATGGTATGGACTGGATGATACGAAAGAGTTGCTTTGTATCAGCCACGTCGGTCAGGCGCATTCGACCATCTTCTGCTCGCAACTTCAACTGGTTACAATTTGTAACTGTTTGATTGCCTTCTTTCAATAGCCTATGCTTCAATACCTTCCGATAGTTTCTTGGATTTGGGCTGTCAGTCAGCACCGTGCACACATCTGCAATGGGGAGGTACCACTTCTCTTTTTGGTCGTCCCATGCAGTATGAACTTTGCGTTCTTGGAAGAATTGTATTGCTTGTTTTGTGGTCATAACTTTAAAACTAAATGAAGGTTTCAGAAATGATGATTTGTGGGTCGGAGACTTTGGGTATTGCCTCTTCCTGTTTCTCCTTGCTGATGGTCTGGTATTCATCAACAAGAGAATGGATTTCTCTTTTCAGTTTGTCTTCATCTTGCTTAATCTGCACTTTGTCGCCCTTATATGGCTTCGACAAATCGCGTAGTCGGCGAGGCAATTGAGTATAGACTCCATTGTTAATATAAGCTGCCAAGACATCACATTGTGCTTTCACCATACTATTCGTAAAGGTTTGCTTCAGTTTGCGAAGGAAGTTAAGTGCTGTCTTCGAAATGTTATCGAGGTCAGCACGATTAATTGAAGCATCGTCTGCTGCCTCCACATACTCAGATGTATATTTGCGAAGCGCACGGTTAACATGGTCGTAGTTCTTACTGTCAGGCAGGAACGGGGCTGCTTGTTCTTCGGGCTTAGCTTTGAGATATTTTACTGCTTCCAGGAAGTCAATAGGCGCTACAGTTTTGTCTGTAGCCAAATAGAATTCTGTCTTAACATCGGACGAAACATAGATGATGGTCTTGTCTGTATGCTTGCCTGTATGACGCGCCACACGACTCTTCAGAGGTAACTGTTTTACCTTGTCGTAGCGTTCGCGGTTGTTGTGATAAACCTCACGCAGTTCGCGAATCAAAGCCAGCTTTGCATCCATGCTGTCCTTTATGTTACTGTCAAACATCTTGAACTGCTTGACAATTTCTTCCTTGGAATAGATCTGTACATCTTCGCCAAAGGCGGAATGGAAGCCTTGCAATTTAACAAGGGCATTCTCATAGAGTTTAATCTGTTTGTTGCCTTGTGGCGACGGATAGAACATGTAATTATAGATGTATTCAGCCACAGAACCGATGCGGTTGACACGACCTATGCGCTGCATCAGACGGGAGGCATTCCAAGGAGAGTCATAATTGACAATGATGTGGGATCGATGCAGGTTGACACCTTCAGCCAATACATCTGATGTGAGAATGATATTGTAGCGGTCTTTTTTTACCGAGCTGTTGGCATCGAAGTTTTCCCTGATGTCCGTTGCTCTGCGGTCACGGTTTTCTGCCGTCACCGTAAGCACGTCTTTTCGACCTAATTCTTTCTCCAATCTGCCTTTGAGATAGTTGAGTGTATCGACACTCTCTGAGAAGACAACCAACTTGCCGGAGAGGTTACGGCTGTCGAAGAATTCATTCTCCAGTTTTTCCCGGAACAAGTCAAACTTCTGGTCGTCATGCTCTTGCTGCCAATTGGCATTAAGGGCTTCAAGCACTTCCTTGTCGTGTTGGAGCATTGCAATGAAATCAGGATCAAAATCTTCAGACTTGTACAGAATGTCGCTTTCGTTGTAGCCTTTTTCCAATGCCTTCTCTATAATCTCGTCCAGTTCCATACCTTTTGCCTGTAAGTCTTTTACATTAAGGTCGGGAGCAATGATGACTTTGTCCTCGGCAAACATCTTTAGCATATCATTCGTGATACGAAGTAATGTTGCCAAAGACAACTTGAAAGCATGGAAACTACTTTCCAATCGCTTAACCATGTGGACCCGATAGATGCCAGCCAATGTTTGGGCGACATGGACGGCATTTCTATATCGCTTTTTATATTCTGGTTTCAAGAATTCAATGGCACGATAACGGGCATAGTTCAAATGCGGTTCGAATTTGTCGTCTGATAACACATTCAGCGTATAGAAGAACCTGTCACTGGTATCCTTATCCATTTTGTATTCCAAAGAGATAGGAGGCTGAGGCTTTGGAAATATGATTCCTTGTGTTTTTAAGTCCTTCTTATATTCAGGATCGTTCTCGATGTTGCTTCGTGTCCTGCGGACAGTCACTTTGTCTATAACTCGTTCACGGATTACTTCATAGATTTTATCGACATCAGCTGTTACGTCGCGTGTCTCACGCTCTTTCATCAGTTGGTTATATGCCTTGATATGTCCTGCGAAGAATCCTTTTAGGTTCGGAATTCCATCAATGGTGCAACTCTGGCTGTCTTGGAACAGAAGCAGGAGGTTAAGCAAATCATCTGGGCGGTTGTTGAGTGGTGTGGCAGAAAGCAGCATGACTTTCTTTCGTTGGCTCTTCAGCAATCCACTATTGACGCAATCAGCCTTGCAGATTTTCTGAAGGTCATCATACTTTCCAGAGCCACCATTGCGGAAACCATGTGCTTCATCAACAATGATTAAGTCGAACTCTTCCTTTGACTTGTAGCGTTCTTTCCCGTCGAGAACCCGGTCCAGTTTCCCATTGGTAATGAATTGCGCTTTATTATAAATGCCAAACAGTTTGAAAGTGCTTTCCCAGTTGTCACGAAGAGCAGGAGGAAAGACTACCAGAATGTTGGTGTTTCTTCCATTGGATTCGATAAATCGTTTGGCAATCATGGTGGCAATCATGGTCTTGCCCAGACCGACCACATCGGCAAGAAACAGACCGTTATGACACATCAGCATCTGGAAACCTTGAATCACGGCATCCATTTGGTACTTCAGTTCCATCACGCTATTGGGCAATTGAACTGAAAAATCATCCTCAATCTGATCGCCAAACGTATCTATGAGCACCTTCAGATAAATTTCGTAAGGAGTAGGCTGATAGCCTAAGTAAGTCTTTTGCTTGATATTTTCAACATCATCTATTGTCAGTGAAATGGCTTCATCCCACAATTTCTTAAATTCAGAATGGCAATAATCCACATCATCAAAGTCCTTCATGGATACATTCAGTTCATATCGAGGAGACTGTGAAATGCCAAGTCCGGATTCAGAGATATTGGATGAACCCATAATCACCCATCCGTCACTATTCTCATTGTGATGATGCGGAAGACAGAGATAGAACTTTGCATGGAGATTCTTTGTTGGATGAATCTTCATCTGGAGCCTACCGTCCACTAAATCTTGGCACATCTGCAAAATACCTTCTTCGACTTCTGGTGCATAGCGGGCATTGATAATATCCTGCCGGAACTCTTCATCATAAATAATCTTCGCTTTTTCTTCATTTTCCAGCATAAACATCGTTTTGTTATGCCTACGGAATATATCATCAATGTTAATTCCTACAAGTATCTTGATTTCTTCAACACTCTTCAGCTCCTTGCGGAGTTTGAAGTAACCTGAAGAACGGAAGAATCCGACGACAGCGAGGAAGCGGTCGAAGTTGGCCATGCCAGAAGCAATACCTTTCAGCTTATCGAAAAGGGTGTTGCCTGATTCGTTATTGAAAAACTTACTACTCATTTTAAGATGGGGTCAATCAATGTTTTTTCTAAATAAAGTTTGCCAAAGAATAGGCAGGACAAAGTTACGGATTTTTTTCTTCATAGCAGATGATTTTTATAAGTTTTTTAGGGTAATGATGAAGAATTTTTCTTTTCGTTTTGCGGATTGCAACTGTTGATTCCTGCTGTATGGTACTTTACTTATTGGATAAAATCTTCTCACTCGACAAAATAAATGTATTTCTTTTGTTCTCATTTAATCAGATTTTTCGTATTTTTAGATAAAATACTTTCGTTCGATTATCCCTGCATTATAGCCGTCCCTTATCAAGGGACTCTAAATGTATTATCCTCACTTATTGGATAAAATCTTCCCATTCGACAAAATAAATGTATTTCTTTTGTTCTCATTTAATCAGATTTTTCGTATTTTTGTGCCAAATTAGACATAAAGGACAAAAAGATGAGAAAATTGAAAGAATTAAAGGTAAAGAGTTGGTGTGTCGCACTGTTGCTGATGACGGCGGTGGTGGCGGTGCACGGTATGGATAGGAATGATGGTTTCAATCCATGTAGTTATGTGAATCCGATGATTGGTTCGGGTGGACATGGTCATGTGTTTGTGGGTGCAAACGTTCCTTTCGGGTTCGTGCAACTGGGACCGACGCAGCCGACACGGGGATGGGACTGGTGCTCGGGCTATCATGCGAGCGACAGCATCTTGAGGGGTTTCGGTCATCAGCACCTGAGCGGAACGGGCATCGGCGACCTTGGCGATATCGCCTTGCTGCCAGTGGCTTGTGCCACGCAAAAGCTGGTGAAGTTCTCCCACCAGGCGGAACAGGTGTTCCCGGGCTATTACAAGGTGATGCTGAAGAATCCGGACGTGCTCGTGGAACTGACTGCGACGAAGCGTGTGGGCTTCCACCGCTATACGTTCTCTCCTTATTGCGAGAAGCCTCTGTTGACGCTCAACCTGAATCAAGGTATCGGTTGGGACAACACGAAGAGTTGTAAGATGGTGCAGGAGAGCGCAACGGTGGTGACTGGCTACCGCATGTCTATGGGATGGGCGAGAGACCAGCGGGTATATTTCGCTGCAGAGTTCTCGCAGCCTGTGGAGCAAGTGGCGCAGGAAGGTGACAGCATCGGGGTCTTTGCGGTGAAGAATGTGAATGCTCCCGTGCTGGTGAAGGTGGCTTTGTCGCCCGTCAGTGTGGAGAATGCGAAGCAGAACCTGCAGGCGGAGCTTGCCGGATGGGACTTCAACGGCACGGTGAAGCAAGCAACTGCAGCATGGAACGAAGAACTTGGAAAAATCAAGGTGGAAGGGAAGAACGAGACGAACAAGCGCATCTTCTACACGGCACTGTATCACTCGATGATTGCTCCGTCGGTGTTCTGTGACGTGAATGGTGAGTATCGGGGCTCGGACGGAAAGAAGCATCACGGCGATTTCACGAACTACACGACGTTCTCGCTGTGGGACACCTATCGGGCTGCACATCCGCTCATGTCCATCATCCACCCGGAAAAGCAGGCAGACATTGCCGAGACGATGCTGAAGATATGCGAACAGCAAGGGAAACTGCCCGTGTGGCACCTCATGGGAAATGAGACCGACTGCATGGTGGGCAACCCTGGCGTGGCTGTGCTGGCAGACTTGGTGCTGAAAGGTTATGTGAAGGACAAGGAGCGGGCGTTCGAGGCGCTGAAGAAATCGGCAATGTGTGACGACCGTGGTCTCAGTCTGTTGAAAGAATACGGCTATATTCCCTGTGACCTCGATTCTACATACGAGACGGTGGCGAAGGGACTGGAATATGCACTGGCTGATGCGGGCGTGGCGAAAGTTGCCAAGCTCTTGAACAAGAAAGCCGACTATAAATATTTCTACAACCGCAGTCAGTCTTATCGACGTTATTTCGACAAGCAAACCAAGTTCATGCGCGGCTTGACGTCGGAAGGAAAATTCCGCGTTCCGTTCGATCCGTTCAACACGGTTCACCGTCAGGACGACTATACGGAGGGAACGGCATGGCAGTATGTGTGGCTCGTGCCGCACGACTTGCACGGATTGGTGGACTGTTTCGGCGGTGAGCGACCGTTCGTTGAGAAATTTGATTCGCTTTTCATCGTCAGCGGTGACATGGGAGCTGAGGCTTCGCCCGACATATCGGGACTGATAGGTCAGTATGCTCACGGCAACGAGCCGAGCCACCATGTGCTATATATATATAATTATGTAGGACAGCCCTGGAAAGGTGCCAAGTTGCTCCGACAGACGATGAAGGAACTCTATTCCGACGGTTTGGATGGATTGAGCGGCAATGAGGACGTGGGACAGATGTCGTCGTGGTATATCCTCTCATCCATCGGACTCTATCAGGTGGAACCTTCCGGCGGAAAATATGTGTTTGGTTCACCACTGTTTGATGATGTGACGATACAGATAGGGAAGGGCAAGACGTTCCGTGTGAAGGCGAATAATAACAGCGAGACGAATATGTATGTGCAGTCGGTGAAATTGAACGGAAAGCCTTACACCAAGTCGTATATCATGTTTGATGACATCATGCGAGGCGGAACATTGGAGTTTGAGATGGGAGCCGCTCCCTCGAAGTTTGGAACCAAAAAAGCCGACCGACCATGACAATCCGGAATATCATCGCGGCAGCCGTCTGCACCATGCTTGCTGCACCGCTCAGCGCACAGGTACACGCTGAGGTGGATGTGCATAAGCGTTATGAAGAGGTCGTGCCGGACAATGTGAAGACGTATGTCTCGAAGCGTCCGCCAGTGGAAGACCGCCTGTTCTCCTCGAAAATCATTGAGAAGACCATCAAGGAGATGCAGAAAAAACTGAAGGGCAACCCGAAGTTGGCGTGGATGTTTGCCAACTGTTTTCCGAACACGTTGGAGACGACTGTCCATTATCGGGTGATTGACGGCGAAGACGACACATTTGTCTATACGGGCGATATCCCAGCCATGTGGCTGCGCGATTCGGGCGCTCAGGTGTGGCCCTACGTGCAGTTTGCCAATCAGGACGAACCGTTGCGGCGGATGATTCGCGGCGTTATCCTTCGGCAGTTCAAGTGCATCAACATCGACCGCTATGCGAATGCTTTCAATGACGGTCCGACGGGAGCCGGATGGCAAACCGACGAGACGGACATGCGCCCGGAAGTGTTTGAGCGGAAATACGAGATAGATTCGCTCTGCTATCCCATCCGCCTTGCCTATTGGTATTGGTTGGTGACGGGCGATGCCTCTATCTTCGGTGAGGAATGGCTTCAAGCGATAACGAATGTGTTGCTGACTTTTAAGGAGCAGCAGCGGAAAGACGGCAGAGGGCCGTATCATTTCTATCGGGTGACCGACCGCACTTACGACACGGTGGGATGGGGAGGCTATGGTGCTCCGGTGAAGCCTGTCGGACTGATAGCATCCGTCTTCCGTCCGTCAGACGACCGCACGTCGTTGCCGTTCCTCGTACCTTCCAACTTCATGGCTGTATCGTCGTTGCGCAAGGCAGCAGAGATCTTGGAGAAAGTGAATGGTAAGGGTACTCAGGCAAAGGAGTGTCGCAATCTGGCAGACGAGGTGGCAGCAGCATTGCAGGAGTATGCTGTCGTTGACCATCCCAAATACGGGAAGATTTATGCGTTTGAGGTAGATGGCTTCGGCAACCGCCTGTTGATGGACGATGCTAACGTACCGAGTTTGTTGGCGATGGGCTATCTGGGAGACGTTCCGCTCGACGACCCGATTTATCAGAACACGCGTCGCTTCGTGTGGAGCGAAGACAACCCCTGGTTCTTCAGAGGGAAAGCAGGCGAGGGAATCGGCGGTCCGCACATCGGTTATGACATGGTGTGGCCGATGAGCATCATGATGCGAGCATTCACATCGCAAGACGACAATGAGATTCGTGAGTGCATTCGCATGCTTCTTTCAACAGATGCGGGGACGGGATTCATGCACGAGTCGTTCAATAAGGACAATGCGTCTAACTATACGCGTCCTTGGTTTGCATGGCAGAACACTTTGTTCGGTGAGTTGATTCTGAAACTGGTGAACGAAGGAAAGACGGACTTGCTCATGTGAACTCGTCTTTCAGCGACTGCCATACGCTAAGCTCCAGTCGGTTCATTAGACTGTAAAGCAGAGATTTCATTGTTTTATTCCGTGCGGGTCGATACACCAATCGACCCGCACGTTGTCTTTTGTAAGGAGCGTCCGGTTTCAGTAAAGACTTCGAACCGGTGTTACATTCCGCAAAGTCGCCGATAAGCGCACGATTCACAGCGTTCGATATGGGGCGTCGGCTGGAAAGGAATCGTGGGCTCGAAGATTTCTTCCAGGAGTCTGGTGAGTTGCTCCGTGAACTCTTCTACCAGTGGTTTCACATCTTTAATCGGCGCATTGCCGAGGCAGATGGTGGGGTCGAAATTATCGCTGTTAGAATGTTGTATGAACAGCAATGCCGGCGAAACGGGCAGTTTGTTCGGATTCTCGCTCTCTGAGTCGTTGATGATGGCAGAGTAGAGGAGTGTCTGCAGGTAGTAGTCGCTGTGTTTCTTGATGTTTTCAGGATTAAAGACAGCTTGCACGTCAGGCAGTTTCTCCTGCTTTCGATGTCCCGTTTTATAGTCAACAACCCTCAGTGTGCCATCCACCTCGTCAAGTCGGTCTATAACACCTCCGATGGTGAGTGTTCGTTGGCACTCTGACGTCTGAATGGAAATGGTTGTCTCCACCTTTTTTTCAAGCCCTAAGATTCGGAACGGCACCAATCGTTTGTCAATGCCCAGTAGCAGTTTCAGGTATTGCACAATCACCTTTCTGTTAATCAGTTGCAGTCCGTTGTAGCTGGGTGATTGTCCGTTGAAAAGTTCGTGGCTGAATGCTTGATCGACAGCCCTTTCTATTAGTTCCGGGTGTTTCTGCAAATATTCGATGTCGGAATGATGAATCGTCTTTCCGTTTACTGAAAGCGGTTCATACAAGAGCTGTGAGGCATAATGGAATATGTTTCCGAACATGCGGTTGTCGATGCTGTCTTCATCGTTGTTCTCAGGCTCTCTGATGCCCGTAATGTAGTTGTAGAAGAACAACAGGGGGCAGCGCAGGTAGCGGTTGATGGCGGTCGGTGATATGCGCTGGATTTCTTTCAGTCGCTCCATGACGGCAGGTTCTTTCGCAACGACTTTAGGTGTGAGCGTCATCGGGGCTTGTCCTGCCTGTAGCGTGTGGAGTTGAATATTGTGTCTGCTCTCAGCCATGAGTTGGAGCATGAAGCGGCTCATCTCTCCTGTCTTCCCGTTTTCCGTGGCATTGTTATAGAGAATGGTGATGTCTTTTGCCCTTTGAATCAGGCGATAAAAGTAATAAGCGTATATGCTGACTTTATGGTCGGTGGTCGTCAAGCCGTATGCCTGTCGGAGCGCATGTGGTATGAACGACGTGTCTTTGAGTCCTTTCGGCATATTCCCTTCGTTGCATGAGAGGATGAGCAGGTGTTCGAAATCGAGGTTTCGTGTTTCGAGAACTCCCATGATTTGCAAGCCGACTGCCGGCTCTCCGTGGAAAGGAATAGATGTGGAGCGAATCAGTTGTTTGATGAACTGCAGGAACATGGTCGTGTCAACCTCCACCTCTTCTTGTTCAATGAGCTCAAAGAGTCGGTTCAGTAGGGTGTATGTGCGGAAGAGTGACTCTTGGAAAAGCGGGTCTTTAGTCAGCGTATCGGGTAGGGTCTCCTGATTTTGTATGGTGCGGGTCATCTGTTCAATGACGGCTATGAGCCATTTCGTCAGTTGCAGGTTTTTCCTTTCATCAGTGATTGTCGAGAAAAGGATATTCAGCCCCTCGTCCAAGCATAAATCATCTCTTTTCGGATGATAAAGATGTCGTTTGTTGATGTCAATCCGCAGTTCTTCAGCCTTGTCGGAAATCAGCTTTGCGTACGGATGCTTGAGTATGGCGTTTACATATCGAAGAATGTATTGGTCACGATTTTTCTGGTATCCGATGGTCTGCAGGTTAATCAGGTGGATGAGTAGGGAGAAGAAAGGTGTCTGCTGAAGAGGATAGCCTGTGGTCACGTTCACTTCGTCAACCGTCGGCGGCAGACAGTGAATGACCGTCGGCAGCAGTTCCTCATTGCACATCACGATTGCCGTTCGGTTTCCGTCGTCGATGCGCTGTTTGTCGTCAAGCCACTGGCTGACGTATCGCGCTTGGATATTTTCGGTTGATGCACTGATAAACGAGATGTTCTTTTCTTCTTCCAAATGTCGATAGATTTCTTTGTTGTCAGCGTCAAATTCATTGGTGAATAGCGCTTGGTTTTCTGCGATATGGATTCCAGCTTCGTGCATAAAGCCGTTATGCTTGCTCTTGTCCGTATAGTAATGGTCGAAATCCCAATAGAAATGCGCTTTCCCTTCTTTCTTCAGACGTATGAACAGTTGTCTTTCTACTTCTTGCAGGAGGTTGAAGCCCACGAAAAGGTAGTGGTCGTATTCGAACGTCAGTTCCTCGTTCTCCACCACTTCCCTGTAGAGCGCCCCTTCGTATGCTATGTTCTGTTCTTTCAAGATGTTGTTGAAGTTGTTGTAAACCTCTTCAAGATGGCTCCATAATTGCTGGAAACGCTTTTTCAGTTCGCTGTCGTTTTCATCGGAGAAGTTGCTGAAGAAATGCCGAAGCGCCTCTTTCTGTTCCTTGTTCAAGAACTGGGTGTCATCAAGTTCCCGTAGATTCTTGATATTGGAGAAAATGAGCCGCGGGTCAGCCAGATGCTTATCAATGTCGTCGAAGTCGGAGAGCAGGATTTCACCCCACCCATAAAAATGCTCGAGCGCCTCGCGCATTCCTGTTGTCTGACAGAAGACCTTGTGGAGCTTGCATATCAGTTCCATCGGCTCGCAGACCGTGCGTTTGGAGTATTTGCGGAAGAAATCGCTGATGGTGATGTATGAAGGGCTCCAAATCGGTTTGTTCACCACTTTCGCAAGTTCCTGATTGAGAAACAATGATGCCCGTTTGTTAGGAAATATGATAGCAATTCTCGACAGGTTGGTACCATATTTATCTATTATATCCCGTGCGACGTATTGTAAGAAAGTCTGTATCATCTTTTTGCAGGTTATGTCAGTTGAACTTCTTGAATTTCATTTTTATACACGAACCAAAGGAAGCCGCTGATTTTTTTGTATCCCATATCGGTGAGAAGTTGCATGTATTGCCGTACTTGTGATTGGTATTCTTCACGTGGTTTGCCGAATTTGAAGTCTATGACAACGGTCTCGTCTCCGTCAGTCATCACGCGGTCGGGGCGGTATTGCACGAGTGCTCCCTGCTCATCTTTTGTGAGAATCGTGCATTCATTGAACACCTGCCATTTCGGAGAGAACCATTCCGCAATCCGTTTGTTGGAAATAATCTTGTTGAGCATGCCTTTAATCTTTGCCTCGCTCACATCTTTCTGATAGAGAATGCCATCTCTTCTGAGCTGTTCGAGCATGATAGCGATATCATCAATCGTATGTATCTGTGAAAAAATCTGATGAAGCACATTTCCTGCTTTGATATAACTCTCTTGATGTGCGTCGGGCTCTCCCATGATGAATTTCTGACTTAGGTTACTTTGTCGAAATTCGGCTTGTGTCTCGTAGCTCTTGATAGTTATTTTGAGCGGTGTAGGCATCGTGAGGAATGTGTTCTGCGATGCATGCTTTTGCATTTCGTTTTGGCGCTCTTCAGCTTTTTCCAGTGTTCCATACGTGAAAACGATATTCGTCTCATTTCCCTCATCCTCCAGCGTTGCCCGGTCTCCCAGTTGCTCTGCAATTTTCGGAAGCACCTCCTGTATGATTTGACTTCTCGATTGATTGTTGTCTCTTTTTCCAAAGGCAATCAGGCTTTTTCGGGCTCTTGTGAAAGCAACGTAAAGCAGGTTCATGTTATCTACGGTATTCTGCAAATGCTCCTGCCAATAGTCCTTCTCGTAAATCGTTCCGAGCAGTTGTTTGGAAGAATAGGGGATAGGCACAATGGGAAGCGCATTGAATGGAGCCTCGCCTGGCACACACCAAATCGTTCCCTGCTGTTCGAGCTGCCAATCGCAAAACGGAATGATGACATGTGGAAATTCCAGTCCCTTGCTTTTATGGATGGAAATGAGCCTGATGCCATCGATTTCATCACCTTGTACGGTCATTTCGGAAAAGACGTTCTCCCAATCTTTCAGAAACATGTTGATGTCTGGAGTCCGTTCACGCAAATAGTCACCTAATATATCATATAGAGTGGCGATATAAGTGCTCTGACCGTAAAGTCTATCGAGATGAAAAATGTGATAGAGTCGCTCCACCAAGTCAAAAAGAGGCATGCCCGTCAGGCGCGTGTATTCCTCGTTAAATGCTTCGGGAAGAAGTTCGGTGACGGGGCGTCCTTCTGCAAACAGGGCTGAATCGCTCAGATGGTTTTGAAGAATTTCTTTTTGATAACATTTTGCCAGTTGCGCCATCGTTAGATGGTCTTCAGGAGTGTTCAGAACCTTCAGTGCATCAATAAGCATATTTACAGCGACTGAAGCATTCAGCTTGAACGCCTCATCCGAAACGATTTTCACTTCCGGCATATTTTCCATGAAATGATTTGCTATCGTCGGGATGTCGCGATTCACACGGACAAGTATCGCAATGTCATTGCTGCGGACACCTTTTTCCACGACCAGGGTCTTTACTGTCTCTATCAGTTTCTCCAGAACGCTTTTCCTGTAATCCTCTTTTGGAAGCAGTTCGATATGTACATAGCCTTTGTCGGTGTTTTCTTTCCATTTGGGTAACTGTTGACACACATCGGCATAAGCCCGCCTGTACATTTCGCTTCCAGTCACACCTTCTTCTTCCAGTTTCCGTTCCTCGAGCATGACCGCCTGTTCGAAAAATGCGTTATTGAACGTAATAACCTTCCTGTCCGAACGGTAGTTGGTGTCAAGATGCTTGATTTCGAATTGGTCTTGTCCGTGCGGAAACTCTGCCTCAATATCGTTCAGCAGTCTCCAGTCGCCCGAACGCCATCGGTAAATACTTTGCTTCACGTCGCCGACAATCAGGTTCTTATTCCCATGACTCATACATTCAGTCAGCAGAATCTTGAAGTTTTTCCATTGAATAGTGCTCGTGTCTTGAAACTCATCAATCATGATATGTTTCAGGCGCGAACCAATCTTCTCGAAAATGAATGGCGAGTCTTGATCTTGAATCAGTCTTGAGAGGAGGCTCTGTGTGTTACTCAAAAGAAAACGGTTCGCCTCTTCATTCAGTTGGTTCACGCGTCTCTCAATATGTCCCAGCAACCTCAATTGGTTCAGATGGCGAAGCGTGAGATTTGCCGACTGATATAGCTTATATTGAGTTGTGCGCATGTTTTCTGCCTTTTCCATCAACGGGTGCCACACTTTCTCAGCCCTCTCGATGATGAGCGCACTCTTTGCACTCCCCTTAGGTGCCCATAGCCTGTAGTCGTCATAAACAGTAGCAGCGCGTTTGTTGAAGATGTCGCTATTGAAATGTCCATTGCGCAGTTTCTTGAAATACGACACGGGACCACCGCTCTTCTGCCACAAATCGCCCTCTTCGATGCCATGTCTCACTAAATCCTCAAAAAAGGCATTGCCGATGGAAACCATCTCGTCCTTCGCCTGATTGCGGACAATCATCAACTGTTTCTTGATAGCATCGAAAACGCCCTTCTCATTGATAGCCAGCAAGCGTTCGGAATTTTCTTTGTAGAAGTCTTTGAAGATATTCTCGCCGAAAGACTTGACTTGACCAATCACATTCCAATTCTTGTCTTCATCGATATTCTCGGAGATGAAATCCATCAACCACGTCAGCACTTCATCTTTCCCGTCCAACTCCTCGATAAGCTGATCGACTGCCTGTTGCTCTACCTGTTTGTCGTTCAGGTCAATACGCAGATTGGCTGTGAGGTTCAACTCCCGAGCCAGATTGCGGAATACCCGTTGGAAGAACGAGTCGATGGTCTCAATCCGGAAATCATTGTAGTGATGCAGTAAATTGAAAAGTGCAGTTGAGGCACGCTCTGCAACCAGCTGCTCATCCAGTTTCTCGCCAGTCGGGGAAACGCCGCATAATCTCTCTACATATCCACGCGCATCAGGCAGACCATGAGCGATACCGTACAAGCCGCTCAAGATCCTACGTTTCATCTCTTCCGTAGCCCGGTTTGTGAAAGTCACAGCTAAAATATGGCGAAACGATTCGGGATTGCCAATCAGATATGACAAATAATCCAAGGTAAGCCTAAACGTCTTACCACTACCTGCACTCGCCTTGTAAACATCTAAAGACCTAACCATATTTGTCAGTTATCATTTATCTAATTGTCTCTCTTTATACTCAATCTCCCGTTCTGGGAGAGGCGGAGGGACTCCCTATCCAAACAGAATTCGCAATGCTTCTTCTACTTTGTCCACACCATGCAGTTCAATGTCGTATTTAGCAGCCTTCAGCCCTTTTAGATTGTAGCGGGGAACAATCATGTGCTTGAATCCCAGCCGTGCGGCTTCGGAGATGCGCTGCTCAATACGACTCACTGAACGCACTTCACCACTCAAACCAACTTCGCCAGCCATGCACCATCCTTCCTCAATAGGTAAGTCGGTGTTGCTCGAATGAACGGCGGCAATCACGCCCAAGTCCATTGCCAAATCGGTGATGCGCAATCCACCGGCAATGTTCAAAAATACATCTCGCTGAATCAAACGGAAACCGACACGCTTCTCAAGAACAGCGAGTAGCATGTTCAATCGGCGGCTGTCAAACCCCGTTGCCGAGCGTTGTGGGGTGCCGTATGCCGCACTCGAAACCAATGCCTGAGTCTCAAGAAGGAAAGGTCGTATGCCCTCAACGGCACAGCTGATGGCGATGCCTGACAAGCCTCCTTGGACACCGTTCAACAGAAGTTCCGAAGGATTGGAAACTCCGCGCAAGCCATCCTGCGCCATCTCGTAAATGCCTAACTCCGAAGTGCTGCCAAAACGATTCTTAATACAACGCAAAACGCGATACAAGTATCGGCCGTCACCTTCAAACTGAATCACTGCATCAACAATATGTTCCAAAACTTTCGGACCTGCGAGAACTCCGTCCTTGTTGATATGACCAATCATGAACACACCGACACCAGCGGACTTGCAGAATCGTAGAAGGCTGGCAGCACATTCACGCACCTGAGAGACACTGCCCGCAGAGCTCTCAACACGCTCACTGTAAATAGTTTGGATAGAGTCAATCACCACGATGTCGGGATGCAAACGGTCGATATGTTCAAATACGCGTTCAAGGCAGGTTTCGCAAACAAAAGAAACCTCGTCGGATAGTTGATGCCCTCCGACACGTTCGGCACGCATGCGCAACTGCGAAGCGCTCTCTTCGCCACTCACATACAGCACGCCAACACCCGATAGTCTTAATACTGATTGCAGGAGCAACGTACTCTTACCGATGCCCGGCTCGCCACCCAGCAACACAAGTGACCCTACGACCATACCACCTCCCAGCACGCGGTTCAGTTCGCTGTCCTTCATGTCGATACGCACTTCGTCTTGAACAGACGACACGTCGCTCAGTTTGAAAACCTTGGCAGCATCTGCTTCTCCATGTGATGGACGTGGGGTTGGAGAACTCGGCGCAACTCGCAGTTCCTTGAAACTGTTCCACTCGCCACACGAAGGGCACTTGCCAACCCATTTGGGTGACTCCTGACCACATTGCTCACACACATAAACAACTCTATCCTTAGCCATAATCGTTAAAATACCAACAAAAATATGCAAATTCAAAAATCCCCCAAAAGTACAAAGATTTTTCCTTTTTACAAAATTATTTCTTACTTTTGCACGCATAAAACATTTTTCAAAACGATGAAAACCCATTTACTCCATATCATTCTTGCAACAGTTCTCTTGATGGGGACAGGATGTGCAGGGGAGAAGAAAACGCCCCGGACATCCGAAAGACAATCATCAGTGCTCCACGTAGCAGTCATGCCGACAATGGATTGTCTGCCCATCTATGTGGCACAGCAGCTCAACCTCTTCGATAAACAGCAATTGCGCGTGCGGCTTCATTCCTTTCAGGCGCAACTCGATGTTGACACGGCGCTGATCAATGGAAGCGTGCAGGCTGCCGTCTCCGACCTTGTGAGGACTGAGCGCATCCAAAAGCAAGGCGTGCCGCTCACATACGTAGCGGCAACAAACGCCCGGTGGCAACTCCTGGCAGCGCAGACAGCACGCGTCAAAGCGACAAAACAGCTCGGCGACAAAAATCTGGCAATGACCAGATTCTCAGCCACCGACCTGCTCACTGATCTCGTCGTGAAGAAGGGGAAACCGTCGAATCCCGTATATCGGATACAGGTCAATGACGTGAATATACGTCTGAAGATGCTCAATAACAGGCAAGTTGATGCGGCATGGTTTACGGAACCGCAAGCCACGGCGGCAAGACTCGCAAAGGGCATTGTCATAGCCGACAGCAAAGATGAAGACCTGGAGTTGGGCGTCATAGCCTTCAGAACTTCCAGTTCCCAGGCAAAAGGCAAAAAGAGTCAGGCAACAGCAGCCTCACAGGCAGACATAGATGCATTCGTCAAAGCATATAACGAAGCCACGGATTCCATCCGGAAATATGGCGTCAAAAACTATGCGGCACGGTTACAGCAGCAATTGCGCATCGACCGTAAAATAGTTGACGCATTGCCAGACATCATATATACGCATGCTGCCAAGCCGCAAGAAAAGGCTCTTGATGCAGCAAAGAAACATATTCATCCGTAACCTGTTGCGAAAACCATGGAAGAAAACAACCGCTACATGCCCGGAGAAACACTCGGTCAGGCTATCGAAAGCTTCAGAGGCGCCATACATGCAAATCCGATACCCCATGTCATCGGGAGACTCAGCGAAATCGAAGATGATTACCGGCTGTTGCAACACTATATGCAGCAAGGATATCAAGACGAGAAGAGGGAACAACTCTATCAGACGCTGCGGAGAAAACTCGACCAACTCATGGGAGACTACCGGCTCGCCGTCGGCAATCCTGTCGCAGCAAGCCAAAGCCAGCAGGAAGACCAAGCGGAAATCATCCATACGCTCCAGGCATTCGCAGCCGATATCGCTCTCGCAGGACAAGGATATAATGCCGACCGCCTACAGGAGATATATCAGGCACATACACAATACACCGAAAAGCTTTTCCTGCAACTCTGTCGGGCACCGCAATGGAACGAACCGACAGCACAGTTCTATCAGGAACTTATACTCTCGCCGACCATCCACACCAACGACGCACAACTCATTGTCAGTGCCCTCACACTCGGACTCATCAATATATTCGACGTCCGAAAATTCATCCTCCTGACAAACATTTATACACTTTCCGGCGACGAACAAGTGCGACAGAAAGCATTGGTGGGGTGGGCGCTCTCCATACACAACAAACTGCACATTTATCCCGAAATTGAGCAGACACTGCGACAACTCCTCAGCGAGCAGAAAGTCAGGGAGGAAGTCCTGCAACTACAAATGCAAATATATCTCTGCATGAATGCGGAAAAAGACCAGCAGCACATACAGCAGGACATTATGCCCAACATCATCAACAACAGCAATCTCAACATCACACCCTTCGGAGTCACCGAAAAAGAAGACGACCAGCTGCAAGACATACTCAATCCCGACGCAGCAGACAAAGCCATCGAAGACGTGGAACGCAGTATGCAGAAGATGATGGACATGCAGCGGGCGGGCACCGACATCTATTTCGGAGGATTCATGCACATGAAGAACTTCCCGTTCTTCTACCAGATAGCCAACTGGTTCCGCCCCTTCGACATCAACCATCCCGCACTCAGCAAAGCCAGGGAAGCGCTCGGCGCAAACAGCCCGCTCGCTATACTCGGTGCACAGACATCGTTATGCGACAGCGACAAATATTCATTCACCCTCGCTTTCGCAAACATGATTGACAAAATACCGAAAAACATCCTCGAGGCGCTCAATTCGTCGGACGCATTCCCGACACCATTCGCAGAGAACGGGGAAGGAGAGAGCCTTCCGGCATCTTCCACACTCATCAGGCGACTCTATCTGCAGACACTCTACAGATTCTTCCATCTGTATAGGGACAAAAAGCAGTTCTTCAATCCCTTCCAGCCGCTCAACAAGCAGCACACGCTCTATCGCTATCCGCAACTCGCAGCCCTCTGTCGGGACACTATGACGCAACTCGCACGATTCCTGTATAAACAAAAGCAATATCAAGACTTGCAGCTGCTGCTCCAAAACGATCCCGACAGCGACAACCAAGAGATGCAAAACATCAGGGCTTACCTCCACATCCGAAACCGTCAATACAAAGACGCTATTGTCTTGTTGGAAGGTGCAACCCAGCCGTCTGCCATGCAACTGCTCGCAAAGGCATATTACCTTAACGAAGAATATGCAAAGGCTGAAGAGATATACCGGCAACTCACCGAAAAACAGGAAAGCCAACTCAGTCACCAACTCAACTACGCACGCTGTCTCATCAAGCAAAAGAAGAACAAAGAGGCATTACACGTATTGTTCAAATGCCATTACAACACACCCGACAACGTCGCCGTCATGCAACTGCTCGCATGGGCACAGCTCTGTGAGAAAAAGACCGGCGAGGCGCTCGAACTATACGGGAAAATTCTCCAACAACAACCCGACACTCCCGAGAACCAACTCAACGCGGCATACGCCTATTGGGTCACACACCAGGTGAAGGAAGCACAAGCACTTTTCAGGAAATACATAGAGGGTGCCAACCCCAGCGATTCATATCAGCTCCTGCAACAGGCGTTCGCCAGCGACGGCGAACTGCTTGACAGCTACCGGATTTCTCCCGTCGAGCGCCAAATCATGGCTGATATCGTTTGTGGAAAAGCATGATATGCCCGCATCTTTCAGAACCTGAGTTCGGCGACATTCTTCATTCCGTTTCCATCACATCACTCGTTTAGCGACTTCTCGCTTTTGTATATTTATGCAGGAGTGGAGCGGTTGGGGTCCGTCTTGTAAACTTCTGAATTTCAAGATGTTAAATATCGCTTTCCAAAAGTTCAACTTTTAGCTTGCGAAAGTTGAACTTTTAGGCGATGAAAGTTGAACTTTTAGAGCGCAAAAGTTGAACTTTTGGAAAGTGAAAGTTCAACTGCATGTTTATACGTCCTTTTCCGTATGTTTATGCAGGGTGAATTTTCGTATTTTATCCGCCTCTTTATATTTGTCAGGAGTGAATGTTGAAAATCGCCGTTTATTTCATTCAAATATTTTGAAGTCTCAGGAATTTTTACTACCTTTGCACATCAATTTACACATATAAGAAAAACTGACAACGATGAATATATCATTAAAGTGGCTAAAGGAATATGTGGCGTGCGACCTTACCCCCGAGGAAGTCGCTGCAGCCCTCACGTCCATTGGGCTTGAGGTGGGAGCGCTGGAAGAAGTGCAAAGCATCAAGGGAGGATTGAAAGGACTGTATGTAGGCAAGGTGCTGACGTGCGAGATGCACCCCGACAGCGACCACCTGCACGTAACGACGGTAGATCTGGGAAAAGACGAACCCAGTCAGATTGTCTGTGGAGCTCCCAATGTGGCTGCCGGTCAGAAAGTCATTGTGGCTGATTTGGGCTGTGTGCTCTATGATGGTGACAAGGAGTTTCAGATTAAGAAGTCGAAGCTCCGCGGCGTGGAGTCCTACGGTATGATTTGCGCCGAGGACGAAATCGGCGTAGGCACCTCTCACGACGGAATCATCGTCTTGCCCGACGATGCGCCCGTGGGTCAGCCGGCTGCCGAATACTATCACCTTGAAAGCGACTGGCTGATAGAGGTTGACATCACCGCCAATCGTGCCGATGCGCTTTCTCACTACGGCGTGGCGCGCGACCTGTATGCATGGCTCCGTGCCAACGGCAAGGAGACGAGCCTGCACCGCCCGTCGTGCGACGAGTTCCAGGTTGACAACCACGACCTGCCCATCGACGTAACCATCGAGAACGCCGAAGCCTGTCGCCGATATGCCTGCGTGAGCATCACGGGGTGCGAGGTGAAGGAATCGCCCGAATGGTTGAAGAATAAACTGAACGTCATCGGATTGCGTCCCATCAACAACATCGTGGACATCACCAACTATGTGATGATGGCTTACGGACAGCCGCTCCACTGCTTCGATGCCGACATGGTGACGGGAAACCATATCATCGTGAAAGACCGAAACGAGGGCAAGAAGTTCATCACCCTCGACGGCGAGGAACACACGCTGGGCGAGCACGACCTTGCCATCTGCAACGAGGTGGAACCCATGTGTATTGCCGGCGTGTTCGGCGGAAAGGGTAGCGGTACGTACGAAACCACGAAGAACGTGGTGCTGGAGAGTGCCTACTTCCATCCCACATGGATTCGCAAGTCGGCACGTCGCCACGGACTCAGCACCGATGCATCGTTCCGATTCGAGCGCGGTATCGACCCCAACGGCACCATCTACGCCCTGAAACAGGCAGCCATCCTCTGCAAGCAACTGGCTGGAGGAAAGGTGTCGATGGAGATTCGCGACGAATATCCCACGAAGATGGACAACCCCAAAGTGTCACTCAAATACGATTACGTCAACTCACTGATAGGGAAGGAGATAGGTGTAGATACGATAAAGGATATCGTCACCTCGTTGGAGATGAAAATCCTGAGCGAGACGGCAGAAGGAATCGAGTTGGAAGTGCCTGCCTATCGTGTGGATGTACAGCGTCCGTGCGATGTCGTTGAAGACATTCTGCGCATTTACGGCTACAACAACGTGGAGATACCTACCCAGTTGAAGTCGTCGCTCGTCATCAAGGGCAGCGAAGACCAGAAGCATAAGATGGAGAATCTTATAGGAGAGCAGCTGTTAGGTTGCGGTTTCAATGAGATTCTGAACAACTCGCTTACGAAAGCCGCCTATTATGACGACCTGAAAAGTTATCCCTCCGACAACCTCGTGCGCATCATGAATCCGCTGAGTTCCGACCTCAACGTCATGCGGCAGACACTGCTCTTTGGAGGATTGGAAAGCATCGCCTACAATGCTAACCGCAAGAATCCGAACCTGCGCTTTTTCGAGTTTGGAAACGTCTATCGGTTTAATGCCGAAAAGCAAGACTTGGAGTCGCCGATGAATGCCTACAAAGAGGAGTATCAGCTTGGTTTGTGGGTGACGGGTAAACGTGTTGAAGGCTCATGGATACATGCCGACGAGCAGAGTTCGTTCTATGAACTGAAGGCTTATGTGATGAATATCCTCACACGTATAGGACTGCCCATCGGCTCGGTAGTGTTCAAGAACAGCGATAATGACATTTTCTCCAAAGGAATCACCATCGAGAACCGAGGCGGAAAGGTGCTTGTCATAATGGGATTGGTAGATAGACGCTTGCTCAAGGCGGCAGAGATAGAGAATCCTGTATGCTATGCCGAACTGAATTGGACGGCACTCATGAAGGCCGTTCGTAACGCCACCGTGCACTATCAGGAAATCAGCAAGTTCCCGCCAGTCAGTCGCGACCTCGCCTTGCTCATCGACAAGAGCGTAGAGTTTGTGCAGATTGAGCAGATTGCCTATCAGACGGAGCGGAAACTCCTCAAGAGCGTCGAACTCTTCGATGTCTATGAAGGCAAGAATCTGCCCGAAGGCAAAAAGTCGTACGCCGTCAACTTCATCCTCCAAGACGAGCAGAAAACGCTCAACGACAAGCAGATAGACGCAATCATGCAGAAACTTATCGCTAACCTGAAGAAAGAATTGCATGCGGAATTGAGATAAAGGAATTGCGAAATAGCGTTATAACGATATCACGTCATTACGAAAAATCGAAAAAATTGAAACAACAACTATGGGAAGAGCATTTGAATATCGTAAGGCTGCAAAGCTGAAAAGATGGGGCCACATGGCCAAGACATTTACAAAGATTGGAAAACAAATCGCCATCGCTGTGAAAGCAGGCGGTCCTGAACCGGACATGAACCCGGCATTGCGCGCTATCATCGCCAATGCCAAGCGCGAAAACATGCCGAAAGACAACATCGAGCGCGCCATCAAGAACGCAATGGGTAAGGACCAGAGCGACTACAAAGAAGTGACCTACGAGGGATATGGACCGCACGGCATCGCCGTCTTCGTGGAGACACTCACCGACAACACCACACGCACCGTCGGCGACGTACGCTCGGTATTCAACAAATTCAGCGGAAACCTCGGTACGCAGGGTTCGCTCTCGTTCCTCTTCGACCACAAAGCCGTCTTCACTTTCAAGAAGAAAGACGGATTGGATATGGACGAACTGATTCTCGACCTCATTGACTATGGAATCGATGAAGAGTTCGATGAGGACGAGGAGACCAACGAAATCACCATCTATGCCGAGCCCACCAGCTTCGGAGAACTGCAGAAACACTTGGAGAGCGAAGGCTTTGAAGTGACGGGAGCCGAGTTCACACGCATCCCCAACGACCTGAAAGAGGTGACCGAGGAGCAGCGCGAAACCATCGACAAGATGGTAGAAAAGTTGGAAGAGTTTGACGATGTGCAAACCGTTTATACCAACATGAAGCCGGAGTAGGGGAAATGAATAAACGAATCACTTATCAGACGTGCGGCACCTGTTCCAAGTTCATCGACGTGGAAGTTGATGAGCAGGGCATCTTGACGGATGTGAACTTCATCGGAGGATGCCACGGAAACCTTCAGGGCATCTGTTCGCTGGTGCGCGGCATGAAGACTGACGACATCAAGAAAAAGCTTAGCGGCATTCGTTGCGGACACAAGGACACCAGTTGTCCCGACCAGCTATGCAAGGCGATAGAAAAATTGGAAGCTACAACTTGAATTGTTGATATATAGCGTATGAAGAAGTGCCTCCCGGGAGTCTGCAGAAGACTGTCCGGGAGGCACTTTTTGTTTCGTGTCCGTTCCGGCTATTGATATTCTTCGGGCGTGATACGGTCCTTGTAAAGCTCCTTTCCTTTCTCTTTTTGCGAGCGGTAGATGAATTCAAAGATGAAGCCAGCCTCTTTATACGCCTGGATGTTGGTGTTGTTCTTCACGTCGTTGAGTAGCATCTGATGAAACTCACCACCTCTTCCCACATACGCCTCAGCATTGTCAGCCACGCCAATCATGGTGAAATGGCGTGTGAAGGTCAGCGTCTCCTGATTGAACGTGATGCTGTCTAATGTCGAATTGTTCTGAGGAGGAGTAGGGCAGTTCTTCTCGGTAAACTCCTTTGCCTCACGAGCCGCCCGCGCCTCGATGCTCTCTTGTCGGCATGCGGAGAGGGCGACCAGTGCGACGGACATGAAAATAATCAGTTTCTTCATTATCGTCTTGTTTTTTTGAGGTAATAATTAGTTTTTTCTTCTGCAAAGATACAAAAACTTCCGAGTTTATTCGAGTTTTCTGATTTTTTTTTATCTTTGCACCCAGAAACCAACATCATGTAAGTAATGAGCAAACGGGAATCTTCTAATTTATATCGCAAGGATTTGCGGAAACGGATACAGAAGGCTGCGCTGCAAAGCTTTCAGGAGAAAGGAATTAAGGCAGTGAAGATGGACGATATATCCACTCGTCTGTCGATTTCCAAACGCACGCTTTATGAGATATATGGCAATAAGGAGACTTTGCTCTTCGAATGTTTCAGAGTATATTACGAAGAGTTGTCTGCTCACATGAAAAGCTTCAACAAGTCGGGAAAGAACGTGTTGCAGATGCTGATAGAGTTCTATCGCGTTCAGGTGCGGACGTTTAGCAATACGACCCCGTTGTTCTTCTCCGATTTGCAGAAATATCCGCAGTTCGTGGCTTATTTGGAGAAGCGGCGTGCCGAGCAGAAGGTGAACTCGCTTGCGTTCTTCCAGCAAGGCATTCGCGAAGGTTACTTCAGGGACGACGTGAACTACGAGATTGTCACCCGCATTGGCGATGTAGGCATGCGCTATGTGATGGAGTCGCAGATGTACAACGACTTCCCCTTGCGTGATATTTTCCGCAACTATTTGTTTGTGTTGGTGCGCGGATTCTGTACGGAAAAGGGGCTGCTTGAGTTCGAGCACCACCTGTCGCTGTTGAAGTGATGCCTTCCTTTTAGATTCTTTCCACCTGCTTGATGCCCTTTATCGTCCGCAATTTCTTGATGAGGACGTCCAGGCGGGATGTGTCATCAAGTTGTATGACGAGATTGCCGCGGAACAGTCCGTCGTTGCTGTCGATATTGATGGAGCGCATGATGATTTTCTCTTCCTTCGAAACCACGTTGGTGATGTTGTTCACAATGCCGATATCGTCGTTGCCGATGATGCGCAGTGTGATGGCATAGAGTGATGCGCCCTTTCCGCTCCAGCGGGCTTTGACGATGCGATAGCCGAACCGTTTCCGCAATTCGGGCGCGTTCGGGCAGTCCGTCCTGTGGACCTTGATGCCTCCGTTGATGGTCACGAAGCCGAACACCGGGTCGCCGTAGATGGGGTGGCAGCATTTTGCCAGCGAGAAGTCCAGTCCTTTCAGGTTCTTGTCGATGACCAGCACGTCTTCGCTTTGTCTCACCACCTTCTCGTCGGGGTTGACATAGCTGTAGTCCTTGGCGCTTTTTGCCAGTGGAAGTGCCGATGTGTTGTTCTGAAGGTGGTTCCGCACCTCGATATACTTCTCGATGACATCGTTTACGTCCAGTTTCCCGTCGGCAATTTGCTTGTAGAAGTCTGACGTTTCCTTGATGCCCAGTTTCTTGATGAGGTGTGAGACGGTTCCTTCGTCCATCTCTATCTTTCGGTTCTTCAGTCGTCGTGTGAGCAGTTCCTTCGCATAGAGTCCGTCCTTTATCTGGGTCTCTTTCAGTGCCAGTCGTATTTTGGCTTTCGAGCGTGCCGTCTTGACGATGTTCAGCCAGTCCAGCTTCGGGCGTTGCGACGGCGAGGTCAGAATCTCTATCTGGTCGCCGCTCTTGAGTGTCTCGCGCACGGGTACGATTTTATTGTTGATACGTGCGCCGACGCATGCGCTTCCCACTTTCGAGTGTATGCGATAGGCAAAGTCGAGGATGGTAGCTCCTTTCGGAAACTTCAGCAGTTCGCCCTTTGGCGTGAACACATACACCTCGTCTTCGTAGAGGTCCATCTTGAAGTGGTCCATCACCTGCAGCCCGTCTCCCGCCTCAAGCGCCTGGCGGATAGTGGTCAGCCACTCGTCGATGCCGCTTTCTCCCTTGATTCCTTTGTATCGCCAGTGCGCAGCCAGTCCTTTCTCTGCCACTTCGTCCATCCGTTGCGTGCGTATTTGCACCTCCACCCATTTGTTTTCAGGTCCGAGCACCGTGATGTGGAGGCTCTCATAGCCGTTGGATTTGGGCACGGAGAGCCAGTCGCGCAAGCGTTTAGGGTTCGGCTGATACATGTCGGTGACGATGGAGTATGCCTGCCAGCAGAGCGCATGTTCGCTGATGGCGGTTTTTTTCATGTGCGCTTCGGGTGTGTCGATGATGATGCGGATGGCAAAAAGGTCGTAGATTCTTTCGAATTCGCACTGCTGCTTCTTCATCTTCTGCCAGATGGAGTGGAGGCTCTTCGTGCGTCCCTTCATGTGGAAAGACAGCCCTGCCTCTCTCAGTTTTTCCTCCACAGGCTTGATAAATCTCTCGATGTAGGCGTCTCGTGAGCGTTTGGTGGTGTTGAGCTTCTCTTTGATCATGTAGTAAGCGTCGTGCTCCATGTATTTCAGGCTCAGGTCTTCCAACTCGCTTTTCAGTTGGTAGAGTCCTAATTTGTGGGCGAGTGGGGCATACAGATAGGACGCTTCTTCTGAAACCCGTTGTTTGCTCTCGGCGTTCTCCGTGTCGCGAATCTGCCGCATGAGGTTCACGCGGTCGGCTATCATGATGAGAATCACGCGCATGTCTTCGGCAAACGACAGCAGCAGGTTCCTGAAGTTCTCGCTCTCGATGGCGGGATGTTTCTTGTAGAGTTCCTGAATGCGCGACAGCCCTTTGATAATCAGTCCTACATCCTTGCCGAACGTCCGTTCTATCTCTTGAATGTCCTCCTCTCCGTTGATGGTCGTATGGAGCAGGCAGGCGAGTATGCCGTCGCGTCCGATGCCGATGTCCTCGGCAGCAATCTGCGCCGTCTGGAAGGCGAGCAGCAATGGGTTCAGATTGAAGATGTCGCGTCGGATGTTTCCCTTGTCAATGCTGTCGTTGATGTGCGTGCGCAACTTCTCCTCATCGTCTTTCGTGAAAGACCATGCCGGCATGTGAAGCAGTTTGTCGAAAATCTCGGCAATCTCCTTTTGCTCCGCTTCTGTCATCAAGATATTCTTCGTCGCCATCATCACATTCACATTTCGGGGGACAAAGATACGATTAAGCGAATGAAAAGCCAAATTTATTTGAACTTTTCTGAGCGTGAGTATCTTATGAAAAGATAGTGCAAGTTGAGAGAAAAAGCAAATATATTTGCATTTTTCCGAGACGCCGCCTATCTTGGACGTCAGTCAAAGATACGATTAAGTGAGAAGAACAAAATAAATTCATTTATATTTCTTCCGTCAGGCGTTCCCTCCCCATTTGGGGGAGGGTTAGGGAGGGGCTCCTCTCTGAATTGTTAAAATGTAAAGATTTCACCCGAAATATATTTACAAACGGGGCGGAAGTTTTTGTATAAACATACGGCAGTTTCCGAATAATTATGCGAAACATGCATATTTTTCATCGAAAAACGGTGAAAATTGCTTCCAAAAGTGCCACTTTTAGTATTCAAAAGGGCAACTATTGGAGTGCGAAAGTGCCACTTTTGCAACGTGAAAGTTCAACTTTCACAAACCGACAGCGCAAATATTCCGTATAAATCCTGCTTTTTCGCTTTCCAACTCCCTGATTTTCAGAAAACTTTTCGCAGGAGCGCTTAAAATGCTTCCGCCCTTCTGATTGCCCACCGACTGAAATATACAGCCTTCTGGCGCGTTAATTTTTGTAAAGAAACCTAAAATGCCTCCTCAAAAAATGTCAAAAAAATTGACGTATCGATGGAGTGGTAAATCGAGTTTTTGTAGTTGATAGCTGTTCGGAAACATGCTAAAAAATCGGAATAAGTGGCAAAAAGTGGCATTGAAAAAATGGAATAAGTGGATTTTTTCCTTTAATTAGGATATACAAGCTGCCCTTCCTGATGCATAGAAATGGGAATGTAAATTCTTTGGTCGGCTGACTTTTAATTCAGGAATTTTGTGTATCTTTGCAAAAAACTAAAGGAAGAAAGATATGTTTACAGAAAATGATTTGAAGCAGATTTCCGGGAAGGGAATCAGTGAGGAGATGCTCCGCGGTCAGTTGGAGGCATTCGGAAAGGGTTTTCCTTTTCTGCGTCTGTCGGCAGCTGCTGCGGTCGGCAATGGCATCATGGCGCCGACTGAAGAGCAGACGGGACATTATATTGATGAGTGGAAACGCTATAAGGCGACGCGCCGGAAGATAGAGAAGTTTGTGCCGGCATCGGGAGCGGCAAGCCGTATGTTCAAAGACTTGTATGCCTTTCTGGATGCGGCGTACGACGTTCCGACGACCGATTTCGAGAAGCGTTTCTTCGATGCCATCGGCGATTTCGCATTCCGCGACGCACTGGAGGCTGCTTGCTTGCAGCATACGGGATTAGGCATTGACGCACTGCTTGCCGCAGGGCGTTATAAGGAGGTGGTTGCCTGTCTGTTGGGAAGCGAAGGGCTGAACTATGGTCATCTGCCGAAGGGGCTGCTGCTGTTCCATCGCTATCCGGAGGGTGCGCGCACTTCGATGGAGGAGCATCTCGTGGAAGGTGCGCTCTATGCGGAGAGCGGGGGAGAGGTGAACCTCCATTTCACGGTCTCTCACGAGCATCTGGCGCTTTTCGAAGCGAAGGTGGCAGAGAAAGTGCCTGGCTATGAGCAGCGCCACGGCGTGCGTTTCCACATCTCTTTCTCCGAGCAGAAACCGAGCACGGACACGGTGGCTGCCAATGCCGACAACACGCCCTTCCGCAACGCCGACGGCTCGCTGCTGTTCCGTCCGGGTGGGCACGGCGCGCTGATTGAAAACCTCAACGAGCGCGATGCCGACATCGTGTTCATCAAAAATATCGACAACGTGGTTCCCGACCGCCTGAAGGCTGACACGACCACCTACAAACAGGTGCTGGCTGGCATTCTGGTGTCGCTTCAGCAGCGGGCGTTCAGCTATCTGCGCCTGCTCGACAGCGGCTGCTCGGACGACGAACTCGCAGAAATCACCGACTTCCTTGAGAAAGCGCTTTGCTGTCATCATCCGAATATTGCCGAACTACAGAAAGACAGGGCGGCGCTTGCCGATTATCTGCACCGGAAACTGAACCGACCGATGCGCGTCTGCGGCGTGGTGAGAAACGTCGGTGAACCGGGCGGCGGACCTTTCCTGACCTATAACCAGGACGGCACCGTCAGTCTGCAGATACTTGAGAGCAGTCAGATAGACGCCTCGAACGAGACCTATCAGAAGATGTTCACCGAGGGTACGCACTTCAATCCGGTAGATCTCGTCTGCGCCATCAAAGATTATCGCGACCAGCCCTTCCATCTGCCCGACTATGTGGACCGCTCGACAGGCTTCATCAGCGAGAAGAGCAAGGACGGACGGGTGTTGAAGGCGCTCGAACTGCCGGGCTTGTGGAACGGTGCCATGAGCGATTGGAACACGGTCTTCGTGGAAGTGCCCCTGTCAACGTTCAACCCCGTGAAAACCGTTAACGACCTGCTGCGCGAGGAACACCGGTAATATGGCAGGCATGGGTGTGACGGCAAACACGTTTTATCGTTCAGAAGAGCAGTTTTTGTTTGAATGATAACGAACGGGAAGATACAACTTTATCCCATGTTGCGCATTGCGCTCTTTCTTGTCATAGGCATATTCTTAGGGCATGAAATGGCGGATGCGGTCGTCCCGTCGCTGTGGCTGGCGGGCTTGGTGTCTTCAGTAGGCATCGCATTCTTTCTATTCAGATACCCGATTCTCCAGACAGCATGCTTGCTGCTGTCGGTGTCCTTGCTCGGTGCGTTCCTCGTGAGCCGGCAGGATGCCCGTTTGTCGTTGTCGCCCGATGACGATGAGCTGGTGCATCGGGCGGTGTTGGTCAGTCAGCCGGTTGAGCGCGGCAAGATTGTCCGTTGCGACTTGCGCCTCGTGGAAGGGCGCTATGCAGGACGTTTGGTGAAGGCAAGTATCTTGCGCGACACCGTTGCCCATCGCTACCGGCAGCTGAATGTCGGCGACGGCATTATTATGAGGTCGGTATTGGAGCGTCCCCATCGCTTCGGCAACTCAAATTTCAACTATCCCTTGTATCTGCGTTGCCACGGTTTTAGCGCAACGACTTTCGTCTATTGGGACGCTTGGATGAAGGAGTCCGTCCGTCTGCACTCCATGTCGGCGGTTGAGCGTGTGCGTCTGCGGGCATTGATGCTTCGTCAGCGGTTGTTGTCCTCGTTGAGCGTGCTGAATATTGATGCCGAGAACATGGCAGTTCTGTCGGCTATGGCGTTAGGCGAGAAGTCGGGGCTGAGCCGGGAGCTGCGCGATGCCTATTCGGTCAGCGGAGCGTCGCACATCTTGGCGCTGAGCGGTCTGCATCTGGGCATTATCTACGGTCTGCTGTCGCTGCTGTTCCGTTTCCGTCGTTTCCGTTTTGCGGGCGAACTGCTGATACTCACAGCCATCTGGACATACGCTTTTATTGTAGGACTCACACCCTCCGTCACCCGTGCTGCCACGATGATTTCCATCTATTCATTGATGGGGCTGTTCCGTCGCGACAGGTTCTCGCTGAACACCTTTGGGCTCACAGCCGTCATCATGCTTCTCGTCAATCCGCTCAGCCTTTATGACGTAGGCTTCCAACTCTCTTTCGCTGCGGTGTTCTTCATCCTGCTGCTCTTCAGACGGATTTATTGGCTGGTGTCCCCCACGGTTCTCGAGCGCTATGTACCGCTCAGGTGGCTATGGGCGTCGGTCATCGTCTCATGCACGGCTCAGTTGGGCGCTGCTCCTCTCGTCATCTACCATTTCGGCACGTTTTCCGTTTATTTCCTGTTGGCAAATCTGGTTGTCATTCCTCTGACCACATTGATTCTCTACACGTTTCCATTCCTGCTATTGCTCTCGTTCGCGCCCACGTTGCAGCTGTCGGTAGCGGGGTGGTTTTCTTCCCTGCTCACCCTCCAAAGCGCTGCACTCCGCTGGATTTCATCATTGCCCGCCGCTCAGATTGACGGGATACGCATCAGCGCGTTACAGTTGGGATTGATTTATTTCCTGATATTCAGCCTCTGTGCCATCGTTTGGAAGCTGCGCAGAGTCAAATAAAACAAATCGGAAAACTTCTCGTAGGCGGATACACATTATTTATATATGTAGAGGGTAGGGCAGCAAATCCACCCGGATGAAGAGACCCCACCCCTGCCCCTCCCCTAAGAAGGGAGGGGAGTGAAGTCAGTGGCATACTCCCGTCAGGTATTCCCCTCCCTTCTTAGGGGAGGGGCAGGGGTGGGGTGGAAGACAATCTCTAACCACATAATAAAAAATACTCTCTCATGCGGGCGGATACGCCGATCCGCCCCTACGATGCGCCGTGCGGATTTCTTCCCGTAGGGGCGGATCAGTGTATCCGCCCGCAGGAAGGAAAAAAGAAACATGGATAGCGCTGCCGGTATGGCATGAAAAAAGCGGGGACACACAGATGTGCATCCCCGCTTTTTACTTATTCTGACCGATGTTTACGAATTCATCGTAAGGAGGAACTCTTCGTTGTCTTTCGTTCCAAGAATTCTGTCGTGAATGGTGTTCATCGCTTCAATCGGATTCATGTCGGCAAGATATTTGCGCATAATCCACATGCGGTCG
>Ga0256405_10003560_pt1 | contig 31816 bp, 23 predicted proteins | sample RumenRJG_02DNA_FD_189096 | JGI IMG/M metagenome (GOLD analysis project Ga0256405, IMG submission 189096) | Bovine rumen microbial communities from Lethbridge, Alberta, Canada - RJG_02 | ecosystem: Host-associated > Mammals > Digestive system > Stomach > Rumen | place: Canada: Alberta...
CCACCATACCGCCTATTCGGTGGGTATAACTTCCACCTCCGGTAGTTCGACCTCCGCCACGATGACTTCTGCTAAAACTACTTCTGGAGTGACCATACGAGCGACTACGATTGTTGCCTCGATACCCTGCCGCGTCCATACTCCCTGCCATGCATAAAAACATAAGCACAAATAAGAATACTTTTTTCATAATTGTAATTATTTTATTATTAATTGTAATAGTTTAATTACTGTTTTTGTGCGCATACACACGAAAAGCGTGAAGTCCGTCTGTTCCTCACGCTAGTCAAGGGCTTCGCAATCCCCGTTAAAAGTAGAAAAACAACCGAAGTCCACGCCCGATATGCACAACCCGCCCGCCCACAATACGGGCAAGGACTTAATATTACATATCCACGGGACATTCATTGTTGCTGTCTGGACTTTTAACTAATAGAATGTTGCGAAGATTCTGACTAGTCGCAAACAACGTCAATAAACGCCTTTTATGTCACCGCTTTTTTACGCTGTCGGTACCAGCGGAGAGTTACAAACTAATATCCAACAAATGGCCGATTAGTTTGTTATTTGCAAGATAAACTATGCTATATACGTTTTCTAATTCTTCATAAAAGGCATACCACGTAGTATGCGCATTTTTTCTATATCGGACGTAATAAAGAGTTTTACCATCTACACAATACCGATTGAAATATTCAGGGGCTGCGACAGATACTGAATTTTGCAGATTTAGCGCAAAATACCTAAATATATCACGCATGTACATAACGGCGTAGTCTTCCTCGCCGAAATAGCCCTGTTCTACTAACTCCTTTACACTTTCTTCAAACTGCAAAAGAGCTTGCTTTGTGTAAACAACTTTTTTCATTGGAACATAGCGCGAATGCGCGGCTCAAGGAAAGCTATTGCTTCATCAGCAGTGTAGTACTTTTTCTGCACATTACCAGTACCTATTGCATCCGTTGTAATAGGTGCGTCATTGGGTTGATGTTTTACGTCTGTTTGCATAGTTGTTCTTGTTTCATAACCTTTGCGGCTGCAAAGGTACACAAAAAAAATGACACTTGCAAATAAAAGTGCCATTTTTATGCATTTTTGGTCGGAAATTTACAAAAAAACGCTCATTGCGAGCGTTTTTTGTTTGCCTATTGGCAACTTGCAATTAATAATTGAGTGCAAACACTACTCTACCGGCGGACGGTTTGCCCGTTACCATACAGGTACCCGGCTCGTTGTGATGACCCGGCAGATCCGCCAGAGGAATACAACGGATAGTAGCCTTGGTCTCATCCTTGATACGTTGCTCCGTCTCCGGCGTACCGTCCCAATGAGCCAAGAGGAAACCGCCTTTCTTGAGTTCCTCTTTGAACTCGTCGTAGCTGTTCACCTCACGGGTGTTAGCGATGCGGAAATCGAGGGCTTTCTGCAGCAGATTCTTCTGGATCTCCTCCAACAGATTCTTCACCTTTTCCGCGATTCCATCGAGAGAAATCGTCTCTTTGGTCTGCGTGTCACGACGTGCAATCTCGATCGTTCCGTTCTCCAAATCACGACCTCCCATAGCCAGACGAACCGGCACTCCTTTGAGCTCATAATCAGCGAACTTATAACCCGGCGTATATTTCTCGTCGGTATCAACTTTAACGCGTACACCAAGCGCTTTCAGCTCATCAGCTATCGGGTTCAGTTTAACCATCAGTTTGTCCAGATCCTCCTGTTTCTTGAAGATCGGCACAATAACCACCTGAATCGGAGCCAGATGCGGCGGCAGCACAAGTCCGTTATCATCGCTGTGCGTCATGATGAGCGCACCCATCAGACGAGTCGAAACACCCCAAGAAGTAGCCCATACGTACTCGTATTTATTCTCCTTATTGAGGAACTGCACATCAAAACTCTTGGCGAAGTTCTGTCCCAAGAAGTGACTTGTACCAGCTTGCAGCGCCTTACCGTCCTGCATCATCGCTTCAATACAATAGGTATTAAGCGCGCCCGCGAAGCGCTCATTCGGGCTCTTGACACCCTTCACCACCGGAATAGCCATCACGTTCTCCGCGAAATCGGCATAGACATCGAGCATCTGACGTGCGTAATCCTCTGCCTCCTCCTTGGTAGCATGAGCCGTATGACCTTCCTGCCAAAGGAACTCAGCCGTACGCAGGAAAAGACGCGTACGCATCTCCCAACGCATGACGTTACACCACTGGTTGCAAAGGATCGGCAGGTCGCGATACGAGCTGATCCAGTTCTTATAGGTGCTCCAGATGATCGTCTCCGAGGTCGGACGGATGATGAGCTCTTCCTCCAGCTTAGCCTGAGGATCCACTACCACACCCTTACCGTTCGGATCATTCATCAGACGATGGTGAGTCACTACGGCACACTCTTTCGCAAAACCCTCCACATGCTCCGCCTCGCGGCTAAGGAAGGATTTCGGGATAAGAAGAGGAAAATAGGCGTTTTTCACACCCTGCTCTTTGAAACGGCGGTCAAGCTCCGCCTGAATTGTTTCCCAGATGGCATAGCCATAGGGTTTGATGACCATACATCCGCGTACGGCGCTCTGCTCAGCGAGGTCGGCTTTGACCACCAACTCATTGTACCACTTAGAGTAATCCTCGCTGCGAGGAGTCAGTTTCTGATAATTTGCCATTGTATAGAGAGTATAAATATCCGTTTTCCAAAAAGGACAGCCCTCAGACTGTCCCTTTGGTCGAGAAGACGTGACTCGAACACGCGACCCCTACGTCCCGAACGTAGTGCGCTACCAACTGCGCCACTTCTCGGTCAGAAACCCCGACTATGCACTCGAAATTTCCTTGCTTCTTCCGACTATTACTTTCGTATTATCTCGAAAAAGCGTGCAAAATTACTGCTTTTTTTTGACATGTGCAAATTTTTGCGCGTTTTTTTGCAATTATTTTGCATTTTTTCGCTTAAAAGCGTTTTTTGCAGAGCGAAGTGGCTCTCCTTTGGCGATAATTTCACGAACTTCGCTTTCCGTGAGTTTCTCCACGACACAGCCCTTCGGCAACTGGTAATTACCCTCCGGTGTACGGATATAATCTCCATATCGACCATGCAACACCTGAACGTCACCCCATTCGTGAATAGGCGTATTGGAGAGTCGTTTCTCCAAAATGAGCTGAATAGCCTCGTCCATGGTGAGCGTGAGCGGATCTTTCCCGCGCGGAATACTAATAAAAGTATTATCGTAATGTACGTACGGACCGTATTTGCCTTCGCCGATAACCACCTCTTTGCCTTCATACTCGCCCAAGGTGAGCGGCAGCGCCGTTTTGAAGAGTTCCAGCGCCTCAGAGAGCGTGATCGAGAAGACCGACTGACCTTTCTTCAGACTCGCAAAACGCGGTTTGTCATTCGCTGAGTCACCCAATTGTACACAAGGACCGATCTTGCTGATTTTAGCAATCACAGGCTGTCCGGAAACAGGGTCATTTCCTAATAACCGACCTGCAACTTTTCCCGATGGAATCGAAGAAAGTAAAGGTTTGAAGGTCTTGTAGAAAGTATCCACAGTCTGAACCCAGTCTGCCCGTCCGACAGCTATGCGGTCGAACTGCTCCTCCTCGTGCGCCGTGAAATCATAACTGATGATTTTCGGGAAATACTCCACCAAGAAATCATTGGTAATACGTCCCAGATCCGTCGGCAATAATCGTTGGCTTTCCGCGCCGTACATCTCCGATTTGGTATGCTCCACTACCTCTCCGTTCTTGAGCGAAAGGATAGCTATGTCACGCTTCTGACCGGCTACAGAGCCGCGCTCTACGTATTTGACGTGCTGAATCGTCTCGATGATGGTCGCATAGGTAGAAGGACGACCAATACCGAGTTCCTCCATACGTTTGACCAGCGTAGCTTCATTGTAACGGAAAGGCGGTTTGGCATAGGTCTGGATAGCTTCCACACCTTGCAGCTTCAGACGCTCACGCTGCGACATAGCCGGCAGAATACGTCTCTCCTCCGCTTCCTCGTCCGTCGATTGCACATAAACGCGGGTGAAACCGTCAAAAGTGATCACTTCGCCGGTAGCGACAAACGCATATTTAGAGCCATGTACCGACACCTCAATGATCGTCTTCTCACTCTCCGCCTCAGCCATCTGGCTTGCGATAGTACGTTTCCAAATGAGCTCATACAAACGCTGCTCATCCCTGCCCTCACCTGCGTTCATGACGTTCATATAGGTCGGACGAATAGCCTCATGCGCTTCCTGCGCGCCCTTTGCCTTCGTGCGGAACTGACGGGTGTGAACATATTTCTCACCATACTGCTCTGCAATCACCTCTTTGCTGGTAGCCAAAGCCAAAGTAGAGAGGTTCACCGAGTCGGTACGCATGTACGTGATCTTACCGCTTTCATAGAGCGACTGCGCCAGACGCATCGTCTTCGACACCGAGAACTTGAGCTTGCGGGCTGCTTCCTGTTGGAGCGAAGAGGTGGTGAACGGTGGTGCCGGCATATGGGTCACCGGCTTGCGCTGTACATCGCGAACGATGAACTGCGCCTTGGGCAGACTCTGTAAGAACTCCATCGCATCTTTCTTATGCGAAAAACGATGGTTCAACTCGCACCTCAACACCGAAGCATCACCCGGATTTGATCCGATGAAATCGGCAATTATTCGATAACTGGACGATGCGCGGAACGACTCTATCTCACGCTCTTTCTCCACGATCAAACGCACCGCCACCGACTGCACACGACCGGCAGAAAGACCCGTCGTCACTTTCTTCCAGAGTATCGGAGACAACTCGAATCCCACAATACGGTCCAGCACACGACGTGCCTGCTGCGCGTTGACCAGATTATAGTCAATATCACGCGGATGAAGGATTGCCTCTTGGATTGCATTCTTCGTGATCTCATGGAAGACAATACGCTTGGTGTCCTTGCTATCCAAGCCCAGCACCTCTTTCAGATGCCAAGCGATCGCTTCTCCCTCGCGGTCCTCATCGGAAGCTAACCAAACGGTGTCGGCTTTCTTGACCTCTTTTTGCAACTGTTCCAACAAATGCTCCTTATGGGCATCGATGACGTAATGCGGCTGATAGCCGTGCTCGAAATCAATACCCATCGAGTTTTTACCCAGCGGCTCGATGTCGCGGATGTGACCCTGACTGCTCAGAACATGGTAGTCCGGGCCTAAGAATTTCTCAATCGTCTTCGCTTTCGCAGGAGACTCAACTATTACTAAATTTTTGCTCATACGACAATATAATAAGGTGTAAACCTCGAAAAATCGCCGCAAAAGTAGTATATTTAATTTAATTATGCAAATTTTTTTTTATTTGCTTGCATATACCAAAGATATTTAGTATCTTTGCACCCGATTTTAAAAAAATTGTTGTAAAATTTTAATGAAAAGGCTTGCATGAATATTTTTTTAGTCGTATTATTAGTGCTCGCGGGCGTCGCGCTTGTGTTGGCGGAGATGTTCTTGTTGCCCGGCTTTGGAATAGCGGGCATAAGCGGAGCCGGATGTCTGGTAGCATCCGTCATTGTAGCATGGATCTGGATCGGACATGTAGCAGGTTTGATCACTTTGGGAGCCTGCGTTCTCGCAACCGTCATCTCGGTGGTGGTCTTTATGCGCAGTAAGACGCTGGACAAGATGGCGCTGGATGCCAAGATCGACAGCCATGTGGAGTTAGCTAACAACCGCCTCAAGAAAAAGGAGGACACTCCCCAAAAATCTGAACTCTGAACTCTGAAATCTGAATTCTGAATTCTCAAATCTGAAATCTCAAATAACAATTACTTATGGAACCAATTACACTTCTTTTGGTCGTTCTGATTACGATCGCCGTATTTATTTTTTTGTACTATGTACCGTTCATGCTGTGGATTAACGCAGTAGTCAGCGGGGTACATATCAGTCTGATTCAACTCTTCCTTATGCGCATCCGTAAGGTACCGCCTGCAAAGATCGTCAATTGTATGATCGAGGCGCACAAAGCCGGCTTGACGGATGTGAAGCGTGACGGTCTGGAGGCACACTACCTCGCCGGTGGTCACATCGAGCGCGTGGTACACGCTCTCGTGTCCGCTTCCAAAGCAGGTATCACCCTGCCCTTCCAGATGGCTACCGCTATCGACCTTGCCGGACGCGATGTCTTCGAGGCTGTGCAGATGAGCGTTAACCCGCGTGTCATCGACACTCCGCCGGTAACGGCTGTTGCCAAAGATGGTATCCAGCTCATCGCTAAAGCGCGTGTGACGGTACGTGCGAACATCAAACAGCTCGTCGGAGGTGCCGGAGAGGATACGATCCTTGCCCGCGTTGGTGAAGGTATCGTCAGCTCCATCGGTAGCGCCGAGAGCCACAAACAGGTGCTCGAAAACCCCGATTCCATCAGCAAATTAGTGCTCTCTAAGGGTCTGGATGACGGAACAGCATTTGAGATCCTCTCTATCGACATCGCAGACATCGATGTCGGTAAGAACATCGGTGCGCAGCTCCAGATGGATCAGGCGGAAGCAGATAAGAATATTGCTCAAGCGAAAGCGGAGGAGCGTCGCTCCATGGCTATCGCATCCGAGCAGGAGATGAAAGCAAAAGCACAAGAAGCGCGTGCGAAAGTGATTGAGGCGGAGGCGCTCGTGCCGCAAGCTATGGCGGAAGCCTTCCGAAACGGCAATCTCGGCATCATGGACTACTACCGCATGCAGAACATGCAGGCGGACACAGCCATGCGAGAGAACATCGCCGGTAGCAGCGCAAGCGACAAGAAAGGAAAGAAATAATTGAAGATTGCACTCTTACAATACCCTATTCAATGGGCAGATCCGCAGACGAACTTAGGTCTGTTGGATGAACGGTTACGCGCTGTGGCCGGACAGGTGGAATTGGCGGTTATCCCCGAGATGTTCAGCACCGGTTTCTGTACCGACAGACCGGGTTTGGCGGACGAATGGTTAACCGGCCACACCTCGCAAGCCTTGCAGCATATGGCAAACGAGTACAACCTCGCTATCGTCGGTTCGATGATGGCGATGGATCATGGCAAGCTCTATAACCGCGGATTTATCTTCCGTCCGAACGACTCGCCGCAGTACTACGACAAGCATCATCTGTATGCATCCGGCGGTGAGGCGGAGTTCTTCACGCCCGGCAACGAACGCAAACTATTCGAGTTCCGGGGAGTCAAGATCCGTCTGGCAGTCTGCTACGACTTACGGTTCCCCGTTTGGCTGAGGCAGGACAAGAACAACCTGTACGACATCCTCATCTGCGTAGCCTGCTGGCCCACGATCCGCATCCAGTATTGGGATGCGCTGTTGGCAGCACGAGCCGCAGAAAACCACTGCTACGGCATCGGCGTCAACATGGTCGGCACAGACGGACTCCAACTCGATTACAACGGTCACTCCGCTGCCTATGACACTTGGCTCAAGGATCTCGCAGGATTCGACGACTACGAATCCGGCACGCGTATCGTGGACTTGTCCATCGAAAAACTGCGGCATTTCCGCGAAGTCCTTCCGCAATGGAAAGAAGCGGACGAATACGAATTGATAATTGATGATTGACCATTGGATATTAATTGGCACATAAAAGAACGGACGCCGGAAGAACAAGCGGCGGCAGAACGTCTCAGTACCGAGCTGGAAATCAGTCCGGTAGCCGGATGTATTCTCGCGGATAGAGGCATCCGTACGGCTGCGGAAGCACGGGCGTATATACGTCCGTCGCTGGACAGTCTGCATGATCCTTTTCTCATGCGCGACATGGGAGTAGCGGTCGATCGTCTCTGTCAAGCCATCGATGCCCATGAGCGAATCATGGTGTACGGCGATTACGATGTAGATGGCACTACTGCCGTTGCTCTCATGTATTCGTTCCTCCGCACGCAGACCGATAATCTCATCTATTACATCCCCGATCGCTATACCGATGGCTACGGTATTTCCACCAAAGGCATTGACACCGCGAAGGCGGAAGGTTGTACACTCGTCATCGCCCTTGACTGCGGCATCAAAGCCGTGGATAAGATGGAGTACGCTTCCTCGCTCGGCGTAGATTTCATCATCTGCGACCACCATACACCCGGGGACATCATTCCACGTACGACCGCGGTGCTGAACATGAAACGATCCGACTGCCTCTACCCCTACAAGGAACTGAGCGGTTGCGGTGTGGGTTTCAAGTTAGTACAGGCGTACGCCCAACGACGCGGGATCAATCCGCAGGAGGTCTATCGTTTACTTCCGCTCTTGGCTATGTCCATCGCTTCGGACATCGTTCCCCTCACAGGCGAAAACCGCATCCTCGCTTTCTATGGCTTACGCGCTCTCAACGCCGCGCCTTCCGTGGGCTTGCAGGCGATCATGCAGGTAGCGGGTATAGCCGGCAAGACGGTCACCATGACCGACCTCGTCTATAAGTTCGGTTCGCGTATCAATGCCGCAGGACGCATCAAAAGCGGAGCAGAAGCCGTACGGCTCCTTATCACCGACGACGCTGAAGCCGCTTTGCGGTTCGCGCAAGACATCGATTCCTATAATCAGGACAGACGCGATTATGACTCCCAAACGACCGACGAAGCCTTGGAGCAACTCCAAAAAGATCCGATGAATTCGAGCAAATTCACTACTGTCGTCTTCTCGCCCAATTGGCATAAAGGCGTTGTGGGAATAGCCGCAAGTCGTCTCACAGAGACCTTCTACAGACCCACTATCGTCCTTACCGCCGGAGACGATGACATCATCAGCGGAAGCGCCCGTTCGGTCAGCGATTTCGATATCTATACCGCTATCGACTCCTGTCGGGATCTGCTCACGAACTTCGGCGGACATAAGTTCGCTGCCGGTCTGAGTATGCATAAAGCGGACCTGCCTGAGTTCAAGCGCCGGTTCGAAGAATATGTCGCAACGCACATCAAACCCGAGCAGCAAGTACCGACTCTGGACATCGAAGCCGAAGTGGAACTCTCGGACATGAATTGGAAGATGTACAAGATCCTTCAGTGCCTCGAACCTTTCGGTCCCGGCAATGAGCGACCGCTCTTCCTTTGCCGCAATCTGATCAACAACCGCAACACGCGTGCCGTGAGCGAAGGCAAGCATCTACATCTCGATGTCACAGACCGTCTCGTTGCGATGGACGGGATCGCTTTCGGGCAAGGTGACAAAGCCTCGCATCTCCAAAACGGAAATGCCGTAGATATCTGCTTTTATCTCGAAGAAAACACGTTCAGAGGCCGTACAATCCTACAAATGAACGCGCAAGACATCAAATTGGTGTAAAAAATCACTTAAAATTTGCAAATGTGCGATTTTTGTTGTACCTTTGCACCCTAATTTGAATTATGGGACTATTATTATTGTTTTTATTTGGAGCGTTGGGCGTCAGTTTTCTGTGCTCAGTACTGGAATCCGTGCTGATGTCCACATCGCTTAGTTATATCAATCTGCGTGAAGAAGAGGGTTACAGACCCGCCAAACTAATGAGCAAGTACAAGGACGACACAAGCCGTCCTTTAGCTGCTATCTTATCCCTGAACACGATCGCAAACACCATCGGTGCTGCCGGCGTCGGTATGCAAGTCGTTGCGCTCGGTTATGGTAAGTGGTTCGGTCTCGTCTCAGCTATGACCACGATTTTGATACTTTTCTTTGGTGAGATCATCCCCAAAGTCATCGGTACTACCTATTGGCGCGAGTTAATGGGCTTCACAGCACGAACGGTCCATGTACTCATCTTCCTGCTCTACCCGCTTGTTTGGCTCGTAGTACTAATCTCGCGCATGGTGCCGGACAACGAAGACGAACCTTCTGTCAGCCGCGAGGAAGTGCTCTCCATGGTTAATATGGGCGAAGAAGAAGGAGTAGTGGACGAGGATGAGAATAAGATCTTCACGAACCTCATGCGTCTGGACTCTATCCACGCCTATGATGTCATGACGCCGCGTGTAGTAGCTAAGATCGCGCCGGAGAATATGACCCTCCGGGCGTACTATGACAACGACGAATACGACCATTTCTCCCGTATTCCGCTCTATAACCCCGAGTCGCCGGAGTACATCACAGGCTATGTCCTGCGTAACGATGCCTTGGAGGACCTGACGGAAGATCACTTCCGCAAAACCTTAGGAAGCATCAAACGTCCGCTCCCTGCCTTCGACCAAGATCTGACGCTCGGTACGATCTTCGACTCCATGCTCAAGCAAAAGAGCCAGATAGCACAGGTCATCGATGAATACGGTATGTTTGTCGGCATCCTGACGCTCGAAGATATCATTGAGACCATCTTCGGTCTGGAGATCATCGACGAGAACGACACGGTCATCGACATGCAGCAGTATGCCCGCGAACGATGGGAACAGAGGCAGAAAAAGTACAAGAAACTAACAGTCAATACCGACAGTCAGCCGACGGTCAACCGACAGTCAACCGACGGTCAAAGCCATGGTAAGAGCATCGCCAATGAGACAGAAAAGCAACATACGGATCGAGAATAAACGGGCAAGGTTTGAATATATCATCCTCGACCGCTATACCGCCGGTATCCAATTGTTCGGCACGGAGATCAAATCGATCCGTGAGGGCAAGGCATCGCTGGTGGATAGTTGGTGTGCCTTCACGGGACACGAGCTGTACGTCAAACAGATGCATATAGCCGAGTACCGGTTTGGCTCGTACGCGAACCATGAGGCGAAGCGGGACCGCAAACTGCTGCTCACCAAACGCGAGTTGCGCAAACTGGAGAAAGCAAGCAAAGATACCGGAAAGACCATCATTCCGCTTACTTTGTTTATCAACGAAAAAGGCCTCGCCAAGATGGAAATAGCGCTCTGTACCGGTAAGCACACGTACGACAAACGTCAGTCGCTCCGTGAGGCAGACGACAAGCGAGAGATGGCGCAAATGCGCAAAGCTGCCTTGCACTAATAATTGGATCATTTAAAATCGAACATAGATTATGTCATTACAATGCGGAATAGTCGGATTGCCGAACGTCGGCAAATCAACCCTTTTCAACTGTCTTAGTAACGCGAAGGCGCAAAGCGCAAACTTCCCGTTCTGTACTATCGAACCCAACGTCGGTGTTATCACCGTGCCGGACGAGCGTCTCATCAAACTCGGTGAGATCTGTCATCCCGAACGAGGCGTCATTCCGACGACCGTGGAGATCGTCGATATAGCCGGTCTCGTCAAAGGTGCCAGCAAAGGTGAAGGACTCGGAAACAAGTTCCTTGCTAACATCCGTGAGACGGACGCCATCATCCATGTGCTCCGTTGTTTCGACGACGAGAACGTGGTACACGTGGATGGTTCAGTCAACCCCGTACGCGACAAAGAGATCATCGATGCAGAGCTGCAACTCAAAGACTTGGAGACCGTAGAGAGCCGTATTCAGAAATGTGAGAAAGCCGCTAAAGCCGGTGGAGACAAGTTCGCCAAACTGCAACTCGAAGTGCTCGTCAAATACCGCGAGGCACTCTCGCAAGGCAAGAACGCCCGCACGGTAGAACTGGAGAACAAAGACCAAGAAGCCGCAGCAAAGGATCTCTTCCTGCTCACCAATAAACCGGTAATGTATGTCTGCAACGTCGATGAGGCTTCGGCGGTGAACGGCAATGCCTATGTACAGCAAGTACGTGAAGCCGTCAAAGACGAGGACGCACAAGTGCTCGTTTTGGCAGCTAAGATCGAGAGCGAGATTGCCGAATTAGAGACATACGAGGAGCGTCAGATGTTCCTCTCCGAATTAGGTCTGGAGGAGAGCGGTGTGAACCGACTCATCAAAGCCGCTTACGCCCTTCTCAAACTGCGTACGTTCCTCACCGCCGGTTCGGACGAAGTGCGCGCATGGACATTCCGTGAGGGCATGAAAGCGCCGCAATGTGCCGGTGTCATCCACACCGACTTCGAGCGTGGATTCATCCGTGCAGAGGTCATCAAATACGAGGATTTCGTGACCCTTGGAGGAGAAGCGCAATGCCGCGCTGCCGGCAAACTCGGCATCGAGGGCAAAGACTACCTCGTGCAAGACGGAGATATTATGCACTTCCTTTTCAATGTATAAATATTTTGTCTTTCGACTTTCGACTTTTGACAATATTATGATTGAATCATTATTATCTTACGGCTGGTACGTAGCCGTCATCCTCATCGTCTTGGGTTTCGTAGCGCTTGTAAAAGGCGCAGACTACCTCGTAGATGGCGCCTCAGCTATCGCTAAACGATTCGGTATCAGCGATTTAGTAATCGGTCTGACCGTAGTAGCTTTCGGCACTTCTATGCCGGAGTTTGTGGTGAACATGGTCTCGGTAGCAGAAGGAACCACAGATCTTGCAATCACCAATATTGTAGGCTCAAACATCATCAACACCTTTGTTATCCTCGGTCTCACCGCACTCGTCTATCCCATTGCTTCGCAAAAACGCAGCCGCGATTTCGACATCCCTCTCTCAATCATCGCCGGTATCGTAGTCTTCGTAGCAGTGTGGGCTTCCGGTTATTTCCACCTGCCTGTTTATGGTATCAACCGCATCAGCGGCGTCTTATTACTGCTCATCTTCTGCTATTTCCTCTATAACACGTTCCGTCACGCCAAAGAGCACCCGGAGGAAGGCGCAAGTGACGAAGTACCAAACACAAAGGAGATTTCTATCCGCAGGGCAATTTGTTTGGTAATTGGCGGTCTTGTGGGATTGATAGTGGGAGGAGAACTGATTGTGAAGAGTGCCGTTGATCTGGCTACCCGAATGGGAGTAAGCGAAGCGGTTATCGGTCTGACCATCGTTGCCTTGGGAACCTCCCTGCCCGAATTGGCAACATCCGTCATTGCTGCTGCCAAACATAATAGCGACATCGCACTTGGTAACGTCTTCGGCTCGAATATCTTCAATGTCTTCTTCGTGCTCGCTACCAGCGCAATCATCCGTCCTCTGCCAGCTTATGATGGTATCGAACTGGACGCATGGATAGCAGCCTTGGGTAGTATTATCGTTTGGCTCTCTATCAAAGCGAACCATGACCGCAAGATCCAACGATGGGCAGGACTGTTGCTTCTCCTTGTCTATAGTGGCTATTTGACCTATCGGCTAATAAATGTATAATTCACAATTCACAATGTACAAAGGGTTTACGGAGTCTTGTACAAGCCACAAGAATCCGTACGGACTCTAAACATTGTACAAAACCCAATAGAACGCTTTGTGATTTGTTAATTGTTAATTGTTAATTGATTAAATCGTCTCCGCTCTCGATCAAAGAGCCAACCCCATTTATTGAAATACAGACACATGTTTTGGATATGAATCCGGAGCATGTGTTTGTTATTATAAGAAGAACGCGCGTGTGCGTGCGTAATAGTCCACTGCGGATAATAGAGCGTCAACCAGTTGCGATGGATGCGGCGGGTAAGGTCAATATCCTCCGGGTACATAAAGAAACGTTCGTCAAACAGCCCCGCCTCCACAGCCGCTTTTGTGCGTAACATCATAAAACAGCCGCTCAGATACGGTGCATTGACCGGTCGAGTGAGATCCAAATCTCTCAGTTCATAGCGTTTATTGCGGCGCGCAATCATCCATTCCGGCAAGAACCTCCGCCCGAATACATCCAATGGTGAAGGAAGCCGTTTGGCGAGGTATTGCTGCGTTCCATCTGGGTTAACGACCTTCGGCATGAGTTGACCGACCAAAGGATTTACCATCATCCAATTATGCATAGCATCAATATCTTCCGGCTTGACGCGGATGTCGCTATTCATGACCAGATGCATCTCTGTCTTCTGGTACGCACTCTCCCTGAGCGCGATATTATGCGCCTTGCCGTAACCAAGGTTCGCTCCATTGAACATATACCGCAGTTTGCCTTGGACATCCTCCCTTGAGGGGAGGCTTGGAGGGGTTTCTTTTTCTTCGCTATTATCCAACAGATATATCTTCCGCAGGTTCTTCACCTTCAGCAACTCGGTCACAAGAGGCAAGACCTCTTCTTCCCATTTCGGATGATATAAGACGATGGATATATTCAGCACTTTTGGTCGTTTGAAATAGTTTGAAAGTCACTTGAAATTTACTTGCGGTATTTCTTATAGCCGTTCCATGCCCAATGACAGAGATAGTAGAGACTGCGGCAAAAACCAAGTTTCTCTACCTTGTAGTTAACCATAAACTGCGGAATGATGACCTTGCGTTTATTGCCTGTAACTTGGTTTGCAGATAGTCTATAATTCGCAAGAACCTCTTGATTTCCATATGCATAGTCTGTCTGTTTCATCAGTGATAGCCACAAGGCATAGTCATCACGTAAGTTTCGCAACTCTTCCCTAAAACGAATATCATGCAATCGGCTTGCATCAATGAGGGTAGCTAGACAGGGCAAGTTACAACTCTTGAGAATGTCGTAATAATCCATGCGCTCCGGAACTTTCTGCGGTCGGAGTATTTCGTTTCCTTCCTCATCCACGCGACGCACGGAGCAAGTCACGATAGCAGCATTTTTCTCTGCCATAAAATGAAGCTGCTTCTCTAAAAAAGTCGGATCCCAATAGTCGTCAGAATCAAGAAATGCATAGTACCTTCCTTGCGCTTCTCTAAGCCCATGGTTACGTGCCGATGCGCAGCCTCCATTAGGCTGCTCTATCAAGCGAATACGTTTATCCTTGGCAGCGTATTGACGCACCACATCCGCTCCTTTATCTTTACTTCCATCATTGACCACTATCATCTCCCAATTCGTATAGGTCTGCGCCAAGACACTCTCAATCGTCTTGCCAACAAACCGCTCAGAGTTATAGAGCGGCGTGATGATAGAAACTAATTTATTATCCATGATTTAATTTGAATTTACTTACATAATAAAGCACAACTACACGGCTCCATATCTTTAACCATAATGGACGCTTACTGCGATGGAGCAATCCGTTCGTGCTTGTTTTCGCGCCTTCATGGCGGCGATAAAGCAAATAGGGCGTGTCTATAAAACGCACCTTACCCGTCATCTCAGCCACCAACCCCAACCATATATCATGACCGATCTCACGCGTTGAAGGCATAGGAAGAGCAGCTTTTAAGAGAGAGCGGCGAAAAGCCATGCAAGAACCATAATAGGTATTATTCAATGCATTCTTAAACACCCCCGGTCCCGAATGGTAAATAGAGAAGAAATTAGGTTCAATAATATTCAATTCTACATCCGTCATTTCACTATTCGTACATACGAGATCTACCTCTTCCAGCTCCTTTATGCAACGCTCGTACTTACCCGGCAACCACACATCGTCCTGATCTGACAAGAAAATAATATCTCCTTTTGCTTCGCACATCGCCTCTATGAAATTATCCTTGAAATAATGTGCACTACTATGCCGGATACGAATGCGTTTATCTCCGATGGAATCGACGATTTTCAGGGTATTATCCGTCGATCCGTCGTCGGATACAATCACCTCGTCGTCCGCCGCTATCTGCTCCAGTATCGAACGCAACTGCTGTTCGATATACCGCTCTCCGTTATATGTCGCTACGCAAACACTGTTCATCACCGGTTAATCCGCAAAGCGCGGTGAATAAAAAAGATCGTTTTCCAAACAAGGAAATGCAGTTTGTTCCGGTACACACATCCGCGTGAACGGCGATAACTGATACCGGCTTCATAGATGCGGCGGGATATGCTGCGACCGAAAGTGGAGTAATGTACCGCTCCCAACACATTCCCTGCATGTTGCCGGTAAGCGATCGGTGCCAGATGGATAGGAACCAACTGTCCTCCGTGACACACGGTCATCAGCGCCACCCACGCATCGTGCATATACGCATTCTCGCTCATCGGCAGCGCACACGCACGTGCAGCCTCATTGAAGAGCATCGCACAACCGGTTGCACTGTTGCTGATCGCCAGATAATGCCGATGCGCGTCCAACAGATCCGGCTGGATATTGCTGTAGTGCCAGAACGAAGGCGCTATCTCCTGCAACTGCTCGTCCACCACCCGCAGGTCCGTATGCACCACGACCGGCTTACGGGGAAAGGCTTTCTCCTGCGCCCGGATGACCTGCATGCATATCTCCAGTTTATCCGCATCCCATACATCATCCTGATCCGCAAACGCATAGTAGTCCGCTCCGCCGCATTGCTCCAGCAAGCGCTCGAACGAACGGCAGGCACCGACATTCTCCGTATCCCGCAGAACAGTGATCCGCTTGTCCTTGACGGCATAAGCATCGAGTATCTGTTTGGTGCCGTCCTTCGACCCGTCATCACGGATGAACAGGCACCAGTCGGTGTAAGTCTGCGCGATGATCGATTCGATCTGCTGAGCTAGATACCGCTCGCCGTTATATGTGGACATCAGGATATGAAGCATACTCATTTCAGTTTGTTGTTCTCGTGCTGCATATAGTCCTGTTCCCAGAACAGCGTAGCTTTTTTCATCTGCGCATTCTGCACGTCTGACGCACGATGACGGATCAGATCAAAGACGGTACAGGTATCGTTCACTTTGTTCTTCAGCACCTGCCCGCCTCGGTGCAACGCAACCGTGGCATGCATCATATAGAGCATGATCACGACCGATGCCGTCTGCTTGATCAGCGCACCGTAAGGTATCGATACCTGCTTGTTCTCGGCCTCCTGCACAAAGCGGAATAGGAAGACCAGAATGATCGGCGTGAAATACGAACGGATACGGTTCAGCAGATAATAATACTGGTACAGCGTCACGATGAACACCAGACCGATGATAGCAACGACAGCGATGATCTCCATCTTCGTACGGCAATACAGCAAATAATGCACCAGGCATACCAGCGCCACGGCATAAACGAAGAAGATCATCTGTACCTGCCTGCCCAAACTCAGATGGTGATGGATGGATTCTATCACTTTTTCCGGCAAAGGCATACTGTCTATAAACCCTAACGAAAGATTCGTAACAGGCAGCAGGAACAGCACCACCAGTAGCACTAACAGCAGCTGGGACAAGGTCTTGAGCGATGCATGACGACCGATCAGATAAAAGGCAAGCGTCGGCACCACCGCCACGACACCGGACTTATGACTGACGATCGCGGCTAAAGCCATCAACATCGCAAATATATATCGTTTCCGGTCCAGACACAGCACCATCAGCAGGAAGAGAATCACCGCCAGACACTGCCGTAACTCATAGCATACGACATTGAAATCCAGCACCACCAATATCGCCAACGCAAAAGAGCGCTTGCGGTCTATCTTCCTGAAGAATAAGAGAATAACAACGAAATAAAGAATCGACAGGATGGCGGTCATCCAATAGAACGAGATACCCAAGTCTTTCAGCACCCGGCAGAAAACCGCATAACCCGGTTCAAAACTGAAATCCAGATCATCCGGATGCGCAATGATCTGCGACACCGAAGGTACGTTCTCGTAAAACGGCACGTAACTGGCGATATCCGGACCGTAATAATACTTGATGGCAAACAGAAACGCAATAATGCACCATGCGATATAGAAAATATCCCGCTGCAAACGAGGATAGCGCTCGGTCAGAAAATCCGTCAAGCCGAACGCGATTGCAATCGCCAATATGAGCGTTATCAGATTCATCCTATCTCAGTCCTTGCTCTTTCGCCAATTTCATCGCCTGCTCGATGGTCGGCGCCATGTCATAGTACTTGTATTCCGCCAACCGACCGCCGAAGAGCACCTTGGATTCGGCATCAGCGAGTGCTTTGTACTGCGCATACAATGCCGTGTTCCGCTCGTCGTTCACCGGATAATAGGGTTCCATTCCGGGTTTCCATTCCGTGCTGTACTCACGACTGATGACCGTTTTGGGCAAATCATAGACCGATGCGCCAAAACACTCAAAATGCTTATGCTCAATGATGCGGGTGAAGGGTGTCTCACGATCGGTATAATTCACCACCGCATTACCCTGATAGTTCGGAGTTTCCATCGTCTGCGTCTCAAAACGCACCGTACGGTATTGGAGTTTCCCGAAACGATAGTCGTAGAACTGATCAATCGGACCGGTATAAAGCACCGTATCAGCCAAAGCGGTTAGTTCGGCACGATGGGCGAAGAAATCGCAGTTCGTACGGGTGTCTATGCCCTCCAAGAGACGTTCGATCAGAAGATTATAACCGCCTACAGGAATACCTTGGTAGGGATCGTTAAAATAATTATTGTCAAAGACAAAGCGCAAAGGCAGACGACGAATGATGAATGCCGGAAGTTCCGTACAGGGGCGTCCCCACTGCTTCTCCGTATATCCTTTGATGAGCTTCTCGTAGATATCGCGTCCGACGAGCATCAATGCCTGTTCCTCCAGATTCGCCGGTTCACGATCCCCCAACTGATCTTTCGCCTTTAACCTTTCACCTTTCACCTTTTTTATCGCCTCCTCCGGCGTACGAACACCCCACATCTGGTAGAAGGTATTCATATTGAAAGGCAGGTTGTATAGTTCACCCTTGTAATTCGCCACCGGACAATTGGTATACCGGTTGAAGGGCACCAAACGGTTCACAAAATCCCATACCTCCTTGTTGGAAGTATGGAATATATGCGCGCCATAGGTATGTACATGAATACCTTCTTGCAGTTCGCAATACACATTACCGCCAAGATGCGGACGCTTGTCGATAACAAGACAGGTTTTCCCTGCCTGCTTGGCATGGTAAGCAAAGGTTGCTCCGAATAAACCGGCCCCTACTATCAGATAGTCGTAATGCGCACTCATCAGGTCATATAGTCAAAAAGTGCGCAAAGATACAACATTTTTTGCATATATGCAAATAAAAGTTGAAAGTTTATCAAATTAATGAACGAAAGGGCACAAAAAAAGCCCAAAACACTCGTTTCGGACTTCTTTTTCTAACGCGCAGAGCGCATTTTAACGTTTTAACGTCACCCCGTGACCATCTTAACCGTTTAACGTTTTAACGTCGCACAGCGACATTAAGCCTCAGCCTCTGCAGGAGTCTCTTCGCCCTTAGCCTCTGCCTCAGCGGCAGCAGCCTCTTGAGCAGCCTCCTGTGCAGCAGCAGCGAGCTCTGCAGCAGCTGCGGCACGCTTCTCAGCTACTTTAGCAGCGATAGCTTTGTTGGTCTCTACCTCTTGTGCAAGCAATGCCTTTGCAGCAGCAGCTTTCTTGTCTGCCTCTGCTTGGCTGATCTTACCTGCCTTAGCATCTTTCTGAGCCTTCCATGCATCGAAACGCTTCTGAGCCTCTTCCTGGCTGAATGCACCCTTAGCTACACCGCCCTGCAAGTGTTTGCAAAGCAGTACACCCTCATTAGAAAGGATAGTACGTACAGTGTCTGTCGGTTGTGCACCGCAGTTTACCCAATACAGAGCACGCTCGAAGTTCAGGATTACTGCTGCAGGATTAGTGTTCGGGTTGAAAGAACCGATACGCTCGATGATTTTGCCGTCACGCGGCGAACGGCTGTCTGCTACTACGATGTGGTAGAATGCATAGTCTTTGTGACCATGACGAGCCAAACGAATTTTTGTTGCCATTTGTTTTTGTTGTTGTTTTGTGGGCGTTGGATTGCGCGAATCCCTGCCCGTGGTTAATAATTAAGTACTCCGTCCGGTGTACATCGTACATCCGTCTTTCATACATCTAATTGGCCTGCTTTTTACACGAAAAAGCGTGCAAAGGTACGACATTTTTTTTAATTACACAAATTTTTTTGACATTATTTACCCTTTTTGTGCATTTTTACATCTAAACCTGCCATTTTTTGCAATCAAGAACACCAAAGCCATCAATAACAACACCCATGGTTCACCGACGGGGGTATCGATATATCCCTGCGGATCGCCCGACGGATCGCCCTCAGAATCTTCCTCTTCATCTATATCACCTCCTTTGAGCTGCCGGTAAGGAGCTCCGAAAGGAGTTCCGCTACCCGGGGTATATACCGTGACATGCGTCGTTGTTGCGAACGTAGAGGTAGATTGGAATTGATAGGCCGGTCGTATATCTTCACTAAGCGTAGGTGTGGTGCGCCATGCAGATGGCAGTGTAGCGGGTTGATAAGCGCACAGTATGGGCTGACAACTCATTAATAACCACAAGGCTATAAGCCATTTATATATCCTGTTTCTTGCTTTCATTCTTACCTCACTTTCTGTCCTAACATGGTATATATATGACCATTACGCAAAATCAGTACAACACCATCTTGAATAAATTTCACTGCCTGATCATCCTCTGTATTGAATTGTTCCAAACGAGTTGCGATAGGTGCATCCGGATCTTGCGGACGATATCCCGGGCGACGGATGAAATAGCGCAACTGATGGCTCTCGGTCGGAGTCTCAACGGGAAGACATATTCCGTCGATGATTGGACGCTCGGTATCGGTCCATGCGTCATAGAGCACCAGCGGTCCGTCGATATTATTGACCCCGGTGAACCATAATTGCGTCGTCGGCTCGTATGTCAAATCGCTCATATAGAACGAGATCGGAATATTGACGATGGAGTCGCGCAAGTCGATACTCATACCATTACCGTTCTCCACTGCATACAGGTTGAACGGCGTGGTCGGCGTCAGGTTGGCGGTGTAGTTATCAATATTGATGGTAGTCAAGATAGCATCCTCACCATCCACGATCTCGTTATGATATCCTTGACCGAGCAACAGGTGCGATGTGCACCGTGCCGAAAGGGCATTCTGCGCCGTAACGGTCATGATTCCTTTTCGGCGGGCCGAAGACGTTGCACGGCGAGGTGCCGGAGAACGAGACGGAGAAACGACTTGACTCGTGTCGGTCACAATACGATCGGTATAAAGGCGTAAAGTCAACTCCTTAGCCGCGCTTTTCTTCTCCAGCACCATCACGTGCATCGGCGGTAAATAACGGTTAGGATTGGAGAGCTTATTATCTCCTTTTGCATCGGCAGCTATTTTGGTTACCTCCGTATAGAGACTGGCCTTACCGCGTTCGTCCATATAACCGATTTTTTCTACGAGATCGTCATTGTCTGCAATGAAGCCCCAGATATCGATATAGCCCATGGTGGGGTTACCGAAGACAAAGTCTGTAGAAGATACCGTATTGTTCAACTTGATCTCTGCGTAGTCATCGGTCGGACTATACGTCAGTTTTCCGGCTAAGCCGGCGCCGGCTAATTCCTCGCGCTTACTGCGCAAGTTTCCTACGTATTTATCATCGATTCGTTCGCCGTACGTACCGTAATAATAATAGATATCATCGTCCTTAGGCAGGCGCACGATAGGCTCAACGCCTTCTTTCGTACGTACATAGACGGCAAAACCTTGTCCTACGGGCAGCGGCAGGTTCATCGCATTGGTCACGCGCGACCAGGCTGCCGTAACGGTACGAACAGAGTCTGCCACTTCTTTATTCACATGACTATTCGCCGTATTATAAACGGACAGCCAGAACGAAGCGTTACCGGTCTTGTAACTACGTCCGGAAGCATCGAACGCACCTACTTCCCACAGCGGTGTTGTGCCCTGATCATCCGCATCCGCTATGAACAGGTCACCGCTGATCATACCCCTTACCGGGGCCGTACGGAATGCCCATTTTCTGTTGGGCAACTCCATATCAACGATGGCCTCGCCGTAATCGAGGCGTTGCTGTTGACCGATCGCAGCGTTCGGCAGGAAACGGATGTAATCGCACTTATTATATTCGAAGCCCACCTGCTTAACGGAGTCGTAGGTAGCAGGATCGGCCAGGTTAGGCAGTTCCGGATATGGTCTGCCGTCGGTCATGGCCGGGATGATGACCGCTGTAGTGGATAGCGGTGCGAAGCGGGCCGTGGCGTGTATCGGGTTATTATTCTGGTCGATACCCATCCAGTTGCCATGTTTGTTCCACTGCGTACTGATCGAGTCTTGCGGATCCCAGCGCAGGTAACTCGGTACGATCGCAAGGCTAAACGGTATGGTTCCTACCTTACAACCTCCATCTAAGGTGTCCTTGCCGAGATGGGTCTGCAGGTTAATCTCGAATGTATAGGTATAACCCTGCTTCATCGTATAGTTGTTGCTGCTTGCCGGCTGCAAGGTGATATAGTTGCCTTTTATGTAGTACGATGCTCTTGGATAATCCAAATCGGGTACCAAGGCCAGTTTATGGAATCCCTCTTGGAAATCGGGATCATCGGTCGTACGCAGCTTGACGGAAGCGATTCCTATGTTCGGCATAATGGAATCGACCTTGAGCGTGATTTCCTGATTAGCCATGTTCATATCGGCCAGTACGACTACCGGCAGGTTCTTCTCACTCGAGTCGCGGTTCATTCCGCCTACGATGAGCGGTACCGCGGAGCTGGACTGCGGTTTGAGCTTGATCAGAATCGGCATCGGACAAACGTCCACGCTCGAGTGCTGCTTCGTGTCAGTACCCGTACCGAGGATCGGGAAGATGACATACTGCACTGAATCGCCTGCATAGACGTTGGCAGTTAGCGACGACTTGTAGAGTGTCAGGAATCCTTTGTCCACCAAGTCAGCAAGGATGTCATACGGATGAGCCGTCGTATCCAGATTCACCTTCTCGGCATCTTTGATACGCTGCATCTCGTTACGGCTGACGGCGGCCAGGTTAGGTGCGAACTGGTTGGCATTCTCGGTGCCCTTGGGTTCGCAACGCAAGATGTCTTTCACTACCTTCACGATATCGCTGTACTTATAGCCGTAGCGTCTCTTAGGCGAACCGGTCATATCGGCTGTGTCGCCGTACAGCAACCAGTCATTGGCGCAGGTGCCGTTGAGGTTGATCGGCGCGACGCTATCCAGGTAGAGCGAACCCTTGACACGCAAACCGATATCATAGGTCGAGTTGGCGCACAGGTCGAGCGACTCGGTCGTGGGTTGCTCCTCACCGTTGAGCTCCAGCACCATCTGGTTACTTACCTTAAGGTGGCTGGTCATACCGCACAGACTGCTGAGCATGTCCTTATAGGAGCCCGACATATGGACGGTAAAGGTATCGATGGCATTCACGTGGGCGCTATGTACCACGTACTTGACAGGACGTATGTCGCCCTCGAGGATCTCGTAGATATAGCCCTCTTTGAATATCCTGTAGGAGGTATCCTTCGAGTGTTTTTGGGAAGAGACATCAAAGGTGTCGATCAACTGGTTCATGTTGACGAAGATCGAGTCCGGATTCGTCGGTTCGTAGGTCTTGCTCGGGATAAAGAGTTTTCCGTATATCGTATCGGATTTCGATGGATCGGGATTATCCTTTGTTTGTTGATCCAGATATTTATCTATCATCGGTACGAACGTGACAACTCGATCCTTGTTGACGCTCTTGAGGGTATAGCATACGGTGGTATCGTTGTAACCATCACCGATGATACCCTGGTAGTCCACACGCAAGATGACATGCGACGGGAGTTCCTCGTCTGCTTTCTCCTTACAAGTCGTGTTCGCCTGATAGGCAATCAACGGCGGCTTGGTGGCGAAGATACACATATCATCGATGATGAAGTCGTTTCCGTCCCAGTCGGACGACACGTTGTAGATACGTACGCGGAAGTGTTTGTAGTCGATATTCTCGTCGAAGACAATCGGGAAGTAGATCTGACTCCACTGGCTCGAGGGCTTGATACCTCCCGTGGTATAAGAGGTGATATCCACCCAATCGGTTCCGTTGACCGATCCTTGCACGCTAAAGGTGAAGTTCGGGTCCGCCTTGCCGGTCTGACTACTGGGGTTGCATACATAGCCGGAGAAGAACATCTTCTGTCCGGAGCATAGATGCGTCTCCAAGGAGAGAGCGGCTACCTGACCGGACGACGACATACCGTCGCAGTAGATCATGTATCCGTTGGAAGCTCCTCCGTGTTGCTCCATCGGACGCCAATAGGACGTCACACCGTCCCCCCAATGACTTGCTGTCGGAATGCGGTTGATCAGTCCGTACTCACCATGGTTCGGGAAGTCGGAATGGACGTGCAGTCGGTTGTGGGGCAGGTCGGACGTCTCCGGATACGTGTAGCCGTACGAAGCATCCGCCCACGGCAGCGGGTGAGGATAGATCGTATATTCGGGTCCCGGCTTGTTGTAGTCGAAATTCAGGCGCTCCAGCACTTCATAGTGCTGCTCGATATCATCGTTGGTGATGAGCGCTTTGACATTACCTGCCTTGTCTTTCGTCTCAGCCAACGGACCGTACTTGCCGGGCTTGTGGTATATCAGCTTATAGCGGCATATATTGAACATATAGTCACCATCCACGGTGGAGTCATTGCCTGCTTTATCCGCCAGTGTCTTCTTACTCCGCGCACGCAAGCAATAATATACGGTGTCAAACTCCTGTCCGTTGGTGATGTTTTGCTTCGCCGGCACTTTCAGGAAGTCGTCGCTCACGGTTGTCTCGTGGTTGCAGACGGTGTATTTCTGGTTCTTGGGGTTGTAGGTGTACCATTTGCAGACAGCATCCCAACCGCCGCACCAGATCATCGTATCTTTACGTGCATCACTCCAACCTCCGTCGGACCAGTGATCATCACGCATATAGTAACCTAATAGCGACTCCGATTGTTTCGTCGATACCAGATGCTCTTTGATGTAACGTTGCTCGGTGGAGAGTAACAACTCGTTGCCGATCGGCGCCATCATGACGTGATCCTCCATGTATTTCTCTTTCGCCAAGGGGAAGACCTTAGTGGTATGTGCTCCTTCTCCGTCAGGAATTCGCGTTTTGTAGTGATCCAGCGTATCGGCCATTTCCGTCCACGGGTGCAGTTCGAAGATCTCACGCAAAGAAAGCGTCGGCTCCGGTATGGCGGTCATGGTGTCCATCATCGCGGTATCCACCTGGTTCTTGTACTTCAAGGACATCGGCAGGTGGTCGTAGTAGTTACTGAGCTCAGCCGCATAGGTCACAGTGGGCTTTTCTGCCATGCCGTATGTTGTGATCGGCGGTGCTACACGCGCAACTTTGACGGGAGGATTTTTCTTATTGTCGTTATAGTCTGCTGCTTTGTAATGGAAGACGGTATAGCGACCCATGGTCATCAATACTTTTACGGAGTCGCTCTTTTCCTCGTCCCATACTTTGACCGAGTCACCGATGATACGGAACGGGAAGTTATAGGAGCCGCTTCTTCCGGAACCGGTGTTTTGTGGCTTTTTTCGCCAGCTCGCTTCCGGTATATCCGAGTCGCCTATCTCGCCTGCGCCCTCACGGAACCAGCGCCACCATCCGAAGAAGTGGTAGTCGCGAACCGGCAACTCCACATCCTGCTCGGGATAGTAGTAGAGAATGCGTTTGTTCTCATGAACCTGCTGCATACCGTCGGCTCGCAGCGGATCGCCCGAAGCACCGGGAGAGTGAACTAGGTGCTGGTTATTGGCATACTGGAAATAACTGGGTTGGGATACGGTCAACTGTTCGGTAACGACATACATCTTACTATTTATCATAACGATATAGAAGATGCGTAAATACGCCATACGCGGCGTACGAATACCGCTCTGCGTACATTGTACCGTAATGGTGGTGGCCGTCTTACCGGAGATACGACACCAACTCGGCGTATTACCGAATTCGTCCAAGAGTAGTACCTCTGCCATGGCTGTACTGCTCAAATCCATACGGCCGGATACCGTTACGTCCGTTTCTTCCTTATCCAGCACCTCTATCGTCGTGTTCGCTACGTCCAGTACGTGACTACCTGTGCGATCCACTGTACCGAGGTTGAAGGTAAAGGTATTGGATTCCGGGTGGAGAGGATCTATCTTATTGGGGAAGGTATGGTTGTAGGCATCGCCGGCAACGACACATATGAGCGAGTCGTAGTTCGCTTCGTGGTAGGTCTTACGTATCAGCGGTATCTTCAGTTCCGCATCGCTTACGGACCGGAACTTGCTCCAGTCGCCCTTGAAACGATATGCCGGCGCACCTTCCCGTAACGAGAGGGTGACCAGCAGCGTATCGACTATATTGACGTACTTGCCGCCTATTGTTACATTCCTCGGACTGGTCGTAGCGCCCGAGGTAGAAACGGTGTTTGCCGTACGACTGATACCGCTCGTGGGATTCGGATCGCCGTCAAAGTCGCGTGCATCGGGGATGAGGCTGAAGGTCTGATTGGTTTTCCATTCCGGGCTGCTCTGCAGGTTAGACATGTCGGTCTCCTCTTCGCGGCAGCAATAAACCACGCTGTTACCCACCAACATCGAGTATTCCTTATACGCCTTATAGGGCGCCTGGATAGCTACCGACATGTTGGTGTTGTAACCGAAGATGACGGTATCGCGACTTGGGTAAGCGCCGTTGTTGAGCAGGCTATACTCTCGATTCAGATAGCTCCATGAGAAAACGGAAGCAGAATCTTCGCGGTCCACCAGTACCAGTTCGGCTCCGCTACCGCCGGTCAACCTGAATTTCAACCATTTATCAGCACCATACTGGAGCTTCACCAGCTCCTCTTCGTTGGCATTGTCGTTGGTTAAAACATCCACGTAATGGAAGGTCAGCAGCGACGAGTCGATTGCATGAACGTCGCCCTTGGAGCCAACTGCATCTCCTTGCATCTTGAAATAGCGGTTTACGAGACCCTCCGTTTTTCAGCGCTAACTGATTTGCGTTCGATGGATTGTACCGGAAGCGCCACGGGGTGATATACTTATCATCGCTATTGGTGGCATTGGCCGAACCTTTGACGAGTGCAGTTTTGTTCTTACCGTCGTTTTTGTATAGCGTTCCATCCTTTAGTGCATATTGGCGGAAGATCAGGCCTCCCGTACCTGCCGTGATATAGTAGCGCTTTTTGCCGCTCTCTACCGACCAGATCAGTTCATCGCCTTCCAGCGAGGCCTGCATCAGCGGAACACGTGCAGTCACGGGATATTCTACATCACCGATTTTCACCTTTGAGATAATCAGGGTATCATGGTTATCGACCTCTTTGTTCACCGCTTTCGTGGCGAGCGTGACGTGCTGATACACCGCTGCGGAGGTGTTGAAATAGGTGCCTCCCGAACTGAACGTACATGCGCTCGGAATGAGACTCAGACTCGATGTGATGTCTTCGGAGGAAATAACCTCTTCTTCGCCTATCGGATTACCGTTCACGTCAACCAATCGATGCGCGGTCACGTTCTTCAGCGTGAAGTTAATCACCTGACTGTTGCCCTCCAGCGGGTTGAAGATATAGGACTTGAATTCGGGCTTCAGTTCCAGATGGGTGATCGTTTCTCCGTAGTGGTATGTCTTCGTACGAACGATCACATCGCGGGTACGAACCGAACCGTCTCCATTGACCTTCAGACCGCGTGCGCCCTTCTTCCAGCGGCCGTAGTACTGTTTGATCTTACTGATACCGCCATGACTCATCGTGATACGGAAGGTATCGACGATATCAATGTAATTGCCTTCCCCATCCTTCACATCGATCGGACTGTTGAGACCGCTGACGATATCGTTGTGCCAGTGATAGGAGGTCGTTTCATGCGTCGCACGATCCTCTTCCGCAACAGCAGTGCTCACACGGCTATCACGAATGAACTCAAAAACCTGCGATACGCGGTAGTTCTTATCCAGATACAGGTTGTTCGGGTCTTTGATGATATGATCGGGGTTCGGATGGAAATAGACCGTGTCGTTGCCCACCTTCGTTACCGCCAGCAGTTGCTTACCGATCATGGATGTCCATATCTGCTCGCGTGACTGCTCGCCGTTATGATAGCCGAACTCAATCGTATCACTCCAGATATGCGAAGTCGTATCCGGCAGCACCACATAGTGCTCATCCGCTACGCGGACACGCGAGATCTGGAAGGTCGTTGCTTCGCCTTCCGTCTTCACACCGTCGAACTGGTTGAGCTCCTCGTTGTACTTCACGAACGAAGAGTCTATACTGGGGCGCTTGTGACGTTGAATATTACTCTCTAAAAATCCATCCAGATAGTCCTCAGACTTCAGTTTCGTATCCTGCACATCCGCCACGCTGTAGTCAGGCCAGCCGGCCGTGGAGGTGAATATACCCGCCCATGTATTGTTGGCTACGATGGTGACGGGGTCCTTAAACGGAGTTGCCGGGTTTTCGTAATACAAACCCAAATACACATCATTCGCCGGCGCAAAATTGCTATAGAAGAGTAACGAGTCTTTGGCTCCGTACCGCCATTCACGGCGCGGGTCCAGCAAATACTCTCCTGATACACACTCCTTACAAGGATTAGGGCCTCCAATCAACTTATACGTGTTGATGTAGTTCGGCTCGGTATTATAGGGGTCCGACATACCCTGATAGGTATCGGTCCAGTCGCCTACCGGACGAGCACGGACATAACGGTTGGTTGCGCCGACCGGTTGGGTCAGGAAATAGCGCTTGCCGTTCGACTCAAACGAGAAAGCGACATGATACGTTCCGGTATAGGAGCCTTGGGCATACAGCGTCAGGATGGAGTCTTTGTCTCCCGGAAGAAGGGTTGCTAAATCAATCTCCGCACCTACTGCATAGGATGTTCCTTTACCATCTTTTTGCGTGTTCCAACCCGTAAAGTTGAAACCGTTTACCAGACGCGGTTGCTCTACCGTCACGGTCGTCAGGTTATCTCCCGGATACTGGTCGGGCACTTGTATTCCCAACAAACGGTTGTTATCATAGTGGATATGATAACGCGGGTTGGCTTTGACGAACTCTATATAGCCGTTCGGCTCCGATCGGTTGGCATAAATACGTGCCCAGCCGTCCATACCACCTTCTACTGAATCGTTACGATCGCTCGCCAAGGGCACCTCCGTTCCGTATATATTCACACTCCAACCCGGGATGTCTATTCCCTCGTCGGTCGCACTGTACTCCGGACCGGAATATATCTTCGCCTTGATCTGCATGGCTGCATATGCATCGGTGATATGCCACCTCTCCTCGCACGTCCAAATGGTGCTATCCGCATTCGGACGCATCTGGACATTCGTAAAGCCCACAGGGGTTGTTACTTGCAGGAAATAACCTGCGGGTTTGAACCGTACGTCCAGGTTGGCTACCGCCGAAGTCGTATCCGCTACCATCCGTCCGATGGCACCAGCCGGTGCCTTGAATGTACTCGGCAGACCGAATATCGGCAGTTCGCGTATCTTGGTGAAACGGGATTTAGCACCGTTCGTACCCATCGATTCTCCGGTATCGTCTTTATAGGCGTTGTTATAACCTACATAGTAATACGTGCTGTCCGAATCCGGCACACGTATCAGATCCGTCTGGTAATACTTCGTGCTGCCCTTGCGGGTCATACACGTCAGACGGTCCATCGTGTAGATCTTTCTAAACGCGGTACTATCGGACTTGTCTATCGGGTTGCCTTCATTCTTACGATACCTTGTAGAATCCTGCTCGTCGGTTGCAAAGAAATAACTGTTGCAACTATTCATCGGGTTGTCCAACAGATAGAGACGGAAGAGTGTACGAGGGGTCGCTTCGTGCCTGCTGTCCGCATAGGCATAAGCCGCTTTACCTTTTTGTATTGTACCTGCACCGGAAGATAAGTTCCATGGCGATAACGTCGTATTGAAAGTCACCAAGCCTGCATTGGTATAGGATTGCGGGCTGTTGGCTTTCGGGATTTGTAACATATAGACCTCGCGATAGGTCATACCCAAGAAGCCCGTTCCCATCCTACCGTTGAAAGGTTTCGTGCCCCGGCCCAACGTACCCTTCGGGTCAAAAGAGCTGGGGGGAGTTTTGACGGGGTCTTTAGGATCGCGAGTTACATCCGGCACACCGCGTTCGATAGGAATGACGAATACGACATCACAGGCTTTACCATCGGCGTAATTATCCGTCAGTTCACCCAGGAACTTAAACGCATCACTCGTTTTAAGGGTCTTACCATCGTTCCAAATCGTATAAACGATACCGCCCAACGCTTTGTTACCGCGATCCAACGGCGCACCCACCGACCATTCGTTCATCTCGGTTATTTCTGTGGCAGGGAGAAGTTTCATATACGCTCCCGATCCATAATTGTAATAACCGCCCGTATAGCGGGTATAGTTACTAACGAAGAACTCCTCATCGTCTTCTTCTGTGCCGTTACCGTTCTTATCAACCCATACCGACAACAGGAACCGTTCACCTTGTTCCATGTTCACTACCAAACCGGCATCCGTCGGAGTCCAACCGACTGCCGACACACGTAATACAAAAAAGGATAGGAATATACCACCTATTACTAATTTCTTCATCTTTTTTCCTCCTTAAATAACAAATGGAATTGCAAAATTACTGCTTTTCCTTAATATATAAAAATATTTTTACTTTAAAATGCTTTTTTTCTTTATTTTGTCAAATGCGTCTTGCAAAGGTATACAAAATCCCGCTATACTCACGTACCGCGGGATCCCAATACTTACAATTACATGAAAAAACCTCTACAGGCTTAGTTACCGCTGATTGCGATAACAGGTGCAAAAGTACTGCTTTTTTTTGAATCCCACAATAGGTAAGAGCAAAAATTGTATTAAAGTTTAGAAAAAAGTGCTTTTTTTTACGAATTGTCTATTTTTTCACTCCATTCACTCGGTGTCATGCCTGTCTCTCGGGAAAAAATACGAGAGAAAACAGTCGGCGATGAGAAGCCACATTCCTCCGCTATTTCCTGAAGTTGCATATCCGGACACTCCTTCATCAAACGCTTCGCTTCATTAATACGATAGCTGGTCACGAACTGATAAAAATTACACCCGTACAGACTATGGATTAGCTGGCTCAGGTACGTCCTGTTCATAGGCACAACCTTACGCATATCCAACAAACGGAAATCCGGATTACGATACGGCTTCTCAGTTGCCATCCATGTATCCAATAACTCACGATAATCTACCGTAGTTTGTTCATTGGGAGCTTCCATAGGCGTTTCTTCGATTTCATCGGCATTTTCTTCCATCTCATTATGTTGCATCTTCTTCCATGGATCAGGACGGAAGAGAATCTGCTCCGAACTATACACTAACATCATCAGCAGAAACCACTGTTGCGTGAAAGAGATCTGTATAGTTGGAGAAAAACACAAGATGAAGAAAAACCCGTTAAATAATACATACATTATTATATAGCGCACGATCCATTGCACATCAATATTCTCCATAGACGAAAAGTTTTCCTCACACGTCTTTTGGTATTTGGCTATATGCGACACCAAAAATCCAAGCAATAGAATCGGATACAGAGCCAATAAGATGCGCAAATCAACATCCAAAAACACATCTAAGACATAAGCAATCAATACCGGAAGTCCTTGCAAAAGCGACCTCCTGATATTCAGCCAACCCGGTCGAAGTATCTCTGCCGGATAAGTCAAAAGCAACCAAGAAAGAAAATTACCACCTACTAACTCCCAGTTCTGCAAACGAACCACACCTTGTTTAGGCACACCCACAAACCAAGTCACACGAAACATCAAAATCGCAGCATAAAAACCGAAAACAAGAAGCACAAAAGCCCACATCTTACGAGTTCGCATTCCTTCCGAATGACGAACCATCAACCACGCAAAAGCTAAACATACAATAGTAATACTCGTGTTTAACAAATCAGCAATCGGACCATATTGCTCTATGGTCATGTTCCTTGCGCCAAAATAGCTCAGAAACAATAACAAGAGGAGAATCCCGCCAAAAACGAATTCTGATCCATACACCCCAAAAATCTTGCTGTTTTTCATTTTTGTTTACCCTAATTATCTTTCCCTGTAAATTTAATTCTTAATTTTTAATTTTTAATTTTGAAAAATAATTTTTAATTCTTAATTTTTAATTTTTAATTCCCATTATATACCCATATTTTTCAAAACCGACTGCAAAGGTACAAAAAAAATCGGACATACGCAACCCTT
>Ga0256405_10003561_pt1 | contig 31806 bp, 24 predicted proteins | sample RumenRJG_02DNA_FD_189096 | JGI IMG/M metagenome (GOLD analysis project Ga0256405, IMG submission 189096) | Bovine rumen microbial communities from Lethbridge, Alberta, Canada - RJG_02 | ecosystem: Host-associated > Mammals > Digestive system > Stomach > Rumen | place: Canada: Alberta...
CGAGTTGCCGAAACGGGGCGAACGCCCATTCAAGGACAACTACGCCCTCCTCAAGAAGCTCTCCGAGATGTGAGGGCGGTAGGGCGCGATGGCCTCATCGCGCCGCATATCGAAACGGGGCGCGGCACATCTCCCGCGCCCCGTTTGTTTACTCGGCCGCCTACGCGGAATTTTGATATAATAGGCGGAAACAAATCGGAGATGCGACGGCATGGATAGACTAAGACAGTGCTTGGGAGCGTTTGCGGCCGGGCTGGCGCTGATGTTCGCGGACGGCTGCGGGCCGTTCTGGGTGAATCCCTACATCACGGTCGAGCAGAGCAACCTCAACTGGATGGAGATCCACTACTACAACACCAACCGCAAGCCGGTGAAGCGCGTGTCGCTGTCGCTCTCGGGCTCGGGGCACGTCGAGATAAAGAAGGGGACGAGCCCGCAGATATCCGACGACTTTGCCAAGAAGTACAAAGAGGACGAGTGGGCCGACATCCACACGCAGCGCATGGACATCGATCCGGCGCACGTGAACGACATCTTCCAGGACCTCGTCAACCGCGGGGTCCTCGACCGCGAGAAGTGGGGCAGGTCAGAGAAGAACAAGAAGGAATACAAGCGCTTTATAGCGGTAAAGGCGAACATCAATAACATCACGTATTCCGAGAGGGACAACATCTTCGAGGTGGATCCCGACCTTGCCGAATACCTCCTCGACACGATAAGGCAATTCGAGAGGCCTACGCGCAGATGAACATACACGACACGATACTATCAATGGCGACGAAGGCCCGCGCGGCCTCCGCCGGTCTTGCGAAGAAGACGACGGATGAAAAGAACGCCGCGCTTCTCGCCATCGCAGATTCCCTTGAGAAGAACCGCGCGCCAATCGTCGCCGCGAACGGGATCGACTTGGCGCATGCGAAGGAGGCGGGCATCTCTCCCGCGATGCTCGACCGCCTGACGCTCACGCCCGCGCGGTTCGGGGCGATGGTTGCCGGCGTCAGGCATGTCGCGACCTTGCCCGATCCCGTAGGAGAGACGATCTGGACGCGCGAGCGCCCGAGCGGGATAAAGATCCGCAAGGTGCGCGTGCCGCTCGGCGTGATCGCGGTTGTCTTCGAGTCGCGCCCGAACGTCTTCATCGACACGGCTGCGCTTTGCCTGAAGACCGGCAATGCCGTGATCCTGCGCGGCGGCAAGGAGGCGATAGAGTCGAACAAGGCCCTTGCCGCCGCCGTCCGCGATGCTGGCGTTGGCGACGCCGTGCAGCTTGTCGAGACGACCGACCACGCCGCGGTCACCGAGCTCGTCCGCGCCGTGGGTCTCGTCGACGTCGCGATTCCTCGCGGCGGCGAACGGCTCATCCGCGCGATGTGCGAGGCCGCGCTCGTTCCTGTTCTCAAGCACTACAAGGGCGTGTGCCACATCTACGTCGACGACAAGGCCGACCTCGCGATGGCGCTTTCGATTCTCGACAACGCGAAGACCCAGCGTCCAGGGGTTTGCAACGCCGCCGAGTGCCTTCTCGTCCACGAGAAGCTTGCGCCCATGTTCATGCCGATGGTCGAGGCGTGGGCTAAGGACAAGGGCGTGACGCTACACGAGAACGAGGCGGGGACAGAATACCTCTCGTTGGACATCAATGTCGCGAAGGTCGCCGACTACCGCGCCGCGATCGACTTCATCAACGCCAATTCCTCGCACCATTCCGACTGCATCGTGACGAACGACGAAGCCCGTGCGGCCGAGTTCCTGCGCGATGTCGACTCGGCTGCTGTCTACCACAACGTCTCCACGCGCTTTACCGACGGTGGTGAATTCGGCATGGGCGCGGAGATAGGCATCTCCACCGACAAGCTCCACGCACGCGGGCCGATGGGCCTCGAAGAGCTCACGACCTACAAGTACACCATCACCGGCGACGGCGTGATTAGGGGATGATGTGAAAGTTGGCGACATACCAGAAGTCGACCGTGCGCTGAAGAAAGAATTCAAAGCCCATTCTGCGCCGATCATCGAACTCATCGAGTCGCAGACTAAGGACCCTTTCTGCGTTCTCGTAGGGACGATCCTCTCCGCTCGCACGAAGGATGCGTGCACTGCCGGCGCAGTGCGACGGCTCTTCGCAAAGGCGAAGGGCGCTTGCTTTGCGCCGGAAGACCTTGAGCGGCTGAGCGTCAAGGAGATAGAGAAGCTCATTTTCCCCGTCGGTTTCTACCACGACAAGGCAAGGCACCTGAAGGCGCTTCCAAAAGTCCTCAAGGAGAAATTCAACGGCGTTCTGCCGAATACGGTCGAGGCGCTGTGCGAGCTGCCGGGCGTCGGGCGCAAGACCGCGAACCTCACCGTCGCAGTCGGCTTTGACCTTCCCGCTATCTGCGTCGACGTACATGTGCACCGCATCTGCAACCGCCTTGGGCTCATCAAGACCAAGACGCCGTTCGAGACGGAGATGACTTTGAGGAAGCTTCTCCCCGTCAAATATTGGAAGACATGGAACAGCCACCTCGTCTCGTTCGGGCAGACGCGCTGCGCGCCGGTGCGTCCGAAGTGCGACGGCTGCCCGATCAGGAAGTTCTGCACTGTATGCACATGAAGCCGAGAATCACAGTTGACGGGACGCTTCCGAAGGCGCTCGGGCTGAGCAGGGCCCGCGTCAAATCCGCCGCGGCGTTTTTCGCGGCGAAGTCGTCGGCGCGCATAGGCGTGCCGTTCCGCGAAGTTGCCGTAATTCTCCAGGACGACGCATCTTCGGCGGAGGTGCATCTCGCCGTCAACGGCGCGGAGGGGCCGACGGACGCGATAACGCAGGGGTATGATCCGATGCCGGGCGAGGAGTCGGGCGTCTACGGAGAGGTGTATGTAAACTGCGACAGGGCGCAGAAGGTGGCTCCGAAGCGTTCCGGCTGGTCGCCTGCGAAGGAGCTTCTTCTCTACATCGCCCACGGCATAGACCATCTTTCCGGCGCCGACGATTTTTCGTCTCGCGACTATGCGCGGATGCGCCGCCGGGAGCTTTCGTGGATCTCCGCACTCGATGGCATGTGACATGGATACGACATCGGGTATGGAGGCGGTGCGCGAAGTCGCGCAGATCGTGAAGGCGGCTGGTGGCCGCGCGCTTCTCGTCGGCGGCTGCGTTCGCGACTCCATTCTCGGCGGAGACCCAAAGGACTTTGACGTCGAGTGTTTTGGAATCGCGCCTGCCGACCTCAAGGCCGCGCTCGCAAAGAAATTCGAACTCGATCTCGTCGGCGCGAGCTTTGGCGTCATAAAGCTCGCGCATCTCGACGTCGACGTGGCGATTCCGCGCCGCGAGACGAAGCTTGGCCTCGGGCATCGCGCGTTCGAGATGGAGTACGACCCGACGCTGACCGTCCGCGACGCGTCCGCAAGGCGCGACTTCACCGTCAACGCCATATACCGCGATCCGCTTACGGACGAAATCGTCGACCCGTGGAATGGACGCGCCGACCTCGAGAAGCGCATTCTCCGCCACGTCTCCGACCATTTTTGCGAAGACCCTCTGCGCGTCCTCCGAGGAATGCAGTTCGTGGCGCGCTTCAATCTCGACCCAGCGCCGGAGACTGTCGAAGTCTGCCGCGCCATGACGCCGGAGGGCCTTGCGAGCGAGCGTCTTTTCGGCGAGTGGTCGAAGCTGATTCTGAAAGGCGTAAAAATCTCGAAGGGGCTCAACTTCCTGCGCGACGTCGGGTGGGTGAAGTACTACCCAGAGCTCGAGCGGCTAATAGGATGCGACCAGGCGCCGGAGTGGCATCCGGAAGGCGACGTCTGGAACCACACGCTCTGCTGCCTCGACGCGTTCGCCGCGTCTCGCATCGGCGACGACGCAGAGGATCTGCTTGTAGGACTCGCCATCCTCTGCCATGACTTCGGCAAGCCCGACTGCTCGTTCTACGACCCCGTGAAGAAGCGCATCCGTTCGCTCGGGCACGACGAGCGCGGCGTCGAGCCGACGCTGTCGTTCCTGCGCCGCCTCACGAACGAGGAGCGGCTTCTCAAGGAGATTCCCCCGCTCGTGCGGCTACACATGCGGCCCTTCGCCATGTGGAAGGACAAGTCGTCGGATGGCGCGATAAGGCGGCTCGCCGCGAAAGTTATCCGCATCGACCGCCTCCTGCGCGTCGCCGCGGCAGACGACGCCGGCAGGCCGCCTTTCCCGTCGGAGCCAGAGCCCCTGAAGTGGCTCGCGGAGCAGGCGAAGCGGCTCGAGGTCGAGGATTCCGCCCCGAAGCCGATAGTGAGGGGGCGTGACTTGATCGCGCAAGGCATGAAGCCCGGCCCCGCGATGGGCAGAGTTCTTGCCGAGCTCTACGAGGCGCAGCTCGACGGCAGGTTCTCCGACCTCGAGTCGGGACTGAGGTATCTTGGGAAGAAGTTCAAGCCGGCAATCGCCTCGCTCCTGCTTCTCATGGGCGTCGCCTCGTCCGCGGCGACTCTTGAAGTGGGGCCGGGGCGCGCCTATGCTCTTCCATCGGAAGCCGCGCGGGTGGCACGCGACGGCGATGTCGTCGAGATATCGGCCGGAAGGTACGCGGGCGACGTATGTGCGTGGCGTGCGAACGACCTTGTCATACGCGGCGCGGGCCGTGACGCAACCGTCGTCGACGCTGACGGAAAGATCTGCATGGGGAAGGGCATCTGGGTCGTCTGCGGGACGAACATGGTCATCGAGGGCGTGTCTTTTACCGGCGCGAAGTGCAAGGACAGGAACGGCGCCGGCATAAGACTGGATGCAGACGGAAACCTGACCGTCAGGAAGTGCGCGTTTCGCGGCAACGAGAACGGAATCCTCTCCGGCGCGCTCGACAGGAGCGAGATCACGATTGACGGATGCGTTTTCTCGCAGAATGGAGCGGGCGACGGTTTTTCGCACAACGTCTACATCGGCGCGGTGAAAAGGCTCGAGTTCAGCAACTGCGTCTCGGATCATGCCGTCAGGGGGCACTGTCTCAAGAGCCGTGCGCGCACCACGGTTGTTGAGCATTCTGTGTTCGACGACGGCGACGACGGCGCTTCGAGCTATCTCGTCGACTGCCCGGACGGCGGCAAAGTCGTCATTCGCAATTGCCGATTCGTCCAGTCGCCCAAGGCGTCGAACGGTGTGATGGTCTCGGTCGGCGAGGAGAGCGTCCGTCCGCATTCGACGTATCTGGGATTAGGCAATACGTTTGAAAACCATCGTGCGCCTCGCGGCTCGGACGCCGAGGAACGTCTTGCCCCGGGAGTCGTCGTTCTCAGGCCGGGGGGCATTGAACGGGGCATGGGGGAAGGGGATTGAGACGTTGGATGCTTTGCACATCATCTGGGACTGGAACGGGACGCTCTTGGACGACACCGAGGCGGCGCTCGCCACGCTCAACATCATGATCGCCGAGCGCGGCGGAACGCCGATCGGGATGCCGTTCTACTTGGACAACTTCGCTTTCCCGGTGCGTCCGTTCTACGACAGGATCGGCATCATCGCGCACGACGAGGACGAATGGAACGCGATCGCCCGCGAATACCACGAGACGTACCTCCGCCAGCCGAAGGCGCTGAACCGCGGCGCATTTGCCGCGCTTGACATGGCGAAGGCGGCGGGGTGCCGCCAGTCGATACTCTCGGCGCTCAGGCAGGATCTCCTCGACGCGCAGACGAAGGAGTACGGCATCGACGGATACTTCGAGCGCATCTGCGGCTCAGACAACCTGCACGGCGCGTCGAAGGTCGTCCGCGCGCGTGAGTTCCTCGCCGAGCTGCGCTCGCGCGACGCGGATGCGAAATTCGTCATGATAGGCGACGCGGTGCACGACAAGGAGGTAGCGGACGCGATCGGGATACCATGCGTCCTCTGCGCCGTCGGGAGCCATGCGGCCTGGCGGCTGAGGGAGATAGCGCCGACGGGCGACACGCTTGAAGACGCCATCCGACTCGCGCTTGCGGAATAGACTTTGCATCGCGTCACTATGGGCGGCAATTTTTTGGTATAATTCACCGCATGTAGGGAGAACTTGCGCAAAGATGGATATACCGCGTTTTCTTCAGGTTTTTGCGATGGCCGCTGTGCTCGCGGGCTGCGGCACGTTCCATGCCGTCCACGAGGCGCGGAGCGCACAGAGGGCGCTTGCCGCCCGCGGAACGGGGAGCGACGCCGGAATCCCCGCCGCCAATGCCGATCTCAAGGGCATGTCGCTTTCGCAGCTCGTCGGCTTTGCGCTCGACAACCGCCCGTCGATGATGCGCGCCCGCCTTGCGGTTGAAGATGCGCGCATAGCCCTCAGGCAGGCCGCGGCGGATGCGCCGCTTCTCTCGTCGACGCCGTGGGGCGCGTTCGGGGCGTCGGCGTCAATCGGCCGCTCCGAGTCTTCGAGAGCCGGCTACAGCCTCCGCGGAGACACAGACGGCTCCGCGTCGGGGTCGCTTTCCCTCGACGTCCTTCTCTATGATTTCGGGCGCAACGCCGCGGCCGCGCGGGCGTATGCCGAAGAGGTCGTCGCGGCGGAGACGGCGCTCGTAGACGCTGGCTATACCGTGTTCGAGGAGGTGGCCGCCGGGTATTTCGCCCTTGTCCGCAACGAGACGCTTCTCGAGGTCGCGCTCACGAACGAGGCCGAGTACGCGGAGCATCTCGAGCAGGCGGAGATGCGGATGAAGCACGGAGAGGCGAAGGAGGTCGACGTCCTCAAGGCCAAGCTCGACCTCGCGAAGTCGGTGCAGAACGTCGTCGCCGCGTCTAACGACGTCGCGATCGCCGGTGCGGAGCTCATGACGGCGCTTGGAGTCGACGCCTCGTCCGGCGGCTTCAGGGAGGTCCTCGGCCAGCGCCGGATGGAGCTTTCGCACATGCAGCGCTCGTTCGCGTCGACCTCGGGCGGCATTGCCGAGCTCTACGGCTTCGCGCGCACGAACGCGCCTGCCGTGACGGTCGCGCGCACGCGCCTCAGGGCCGCGTCGCACAGGGTCGATGCCGCGGTCGCGGACCTGTACCCGAGCCTGAGCGCGAGCCTCGCCCTCAACTGGACCGACCCCCTCTGGTACTGGCGCTGGGGAGTGAACGGCGCGGCGTCGCTCTTCACGGGCTGGCGCAGAACGGCCGCCGTGGAGCGCGCGACCGTTGCGCTCGATTCCGCCGCGTGCGACGTTGACACGGCGGAGCTCAAGCTGTCCCGCGACATCGAAATCGCCGTCGCCGAGCGCGACAATGCCGTTGAGGCGCTCGCCGCCGCGCGCACGAGCGTCAGGAGCGCAAGCGAGAACCTCGACACGGTGCGCGAGCAGTACATGCTCGGCGACGCAAGCCGCATCGATTTCGCCGACGCCGTCGCGGGATACGCCTCGTCGCTCGGCGACCGCGTGCGCGCGTTTTACCGCGGGCAGATCGCGGAGGCGATGCTTTTCAGGCTAACGGGCCGCTGGCCCGAATACACGGAGGAGACGATCAGTGAAGACGAGAAATGAGGCGGTGCGCGCCGCGCTGCTTGCGGCGTGCCTCGCCCTCGCCGCGGGATGCGGCGACAAGATGCCGATTGTCGCGGGGAAGAAGTCCCCGTCGTACCGCACCGCGCCGATCGCCCGGACGGACATCGTCCGCACGGTCTCCGCGACGGGTTCCGTCACGCCGCGCAATTCCTCGAAGGGGATCCCGGTTGGCGCGCAGGTCAACGGCAAGCTCATAAAGCTCTACGTCGACTACAACGACGTCGTGACGAACGGGCAGGTCGTCGCGGAGATCGACCCCCTCGTCTACAAGGCGAACTACAAGAGCGCGATCGCGCGGCTCCACATGGCGAATGCCGGCGTCATGACGAGCGAGTGTTCCCTGCGCCAGCGCGAGGCCGAGCTCGTCCTCGCGCAGAAGACGTACGACCGCAAGAAGGCGCTGGCGGAGAAGAAGATGGCTCCGGTCGCCGATCTCGACAGCGCGGAGGAGTCGCTTGCGAAGTCGAAGGCCGCGGTTGAAAGCGCGAAGGCCGCGCTTGCGAGCGCGAAGGCCGAGGTCGAGAGCGCGCAGGCGAGCGTAGACCAGGCCGAGGCGAATCTGAGCTACTGCACGATCGTCTCGCCGGTCGACGGCATAGTGATCGACCGCAAGGTGGAGGAGGGCGAGACCGTCGTCTCGTCGATGAACGCGGTGCCCGTCCTCACGATCGCGGAGGATCTCGACACGATCTGGGTCGCGGCCGACATTCCCGAGGCTGACATCGGCGGCATTCAGGTGGGACAGGACGTCACGTTCACCGTCGACGCGTACCGCACGCGCTTCAAGGGCAAGGTGAAGCAGATCAGGAAGGCGTCGACGACGACGAACAACGTCGTGACGTTCCCCGTGATCGTCGAGGCCGAAAACCCCGGCCAGAAGCTCTTCCCCGGAATGACGGCGACGCTCTCGATCGAGACGGCGCGGGCCGAGGACGTGCTCGCGGTCGCGGCGGCGGCGTTCAGGTTCCGCCCGAAGGACGAGGACCGCGAGCGCATCGCCGGCGAGATTCCGCGCGGGCGCAAGATATGGCTTGCGCCGCGGAAAGAGGGCGATCCGCTGGAGTATGTCCTTGTTGAAGAAGGCGTCACGGACGATTCGTTCACGTCCATCGTCTGCGAGGGCGTTGATGCGCTCGAGGGCCGCGAGGCGGTCGTTGGCTACCAGACGGCGAACATGGCCGCGATGGACGGCAAGGACTCGACGAATCCCTTCATGCCGAAGTTCCCGAAGCGCAACCAGAACAAGGGCACTGCTCCCGAGCCGAAGAAGTAGCGAATGGCCCATCTCATCGAGATACGCGACATGTACAAGATCTACGCCATCGGCGACGAGCCGGTGCATGCGCTTGACGGCGTGTCGCTCTCGGTGGACGACGGCGAGTTTGTCGCGATAATGGGCTCGTCAGGCTCCGGCAAGTCGACGATGTTAAACATCCTTGGCTGTCTTGACGTTCCGACAAAGGGATCGTACCTCCTCGACGGCCTCGAAGTCGCGAAGCGCTCGCCCGCCGAGCTCGCGCGGATCCGCTGCATGAAGCTCGGGTTCGTCTTCCAGAACTTCAACCTCCTGCCGCGCACGAGCGCGCTCGAGAACGTCGAGCTGCCCGACCTCTACATGGGGCGGCTAAACCGCCGCGAGCGCAAGGCGCGCGCCATGCAGCTTCTCGAGCGCGTGGGGCTCAAGGGCCGCGAGATGCACACCCCGGCGCAGCTCTCCGGCGGGCAGCAGCAGCGCGTCGCGATCGCGCGCGCGCTCATGAACAATCCGCCAGTGGTCTTCGCGGACGAGCCGACCGGCAACCTCGACACGAAGAGCTCCATCGAGATAATGAACCTCTTCACCGAGCTCTCGAACGAGGGCATCACAATCGTCATGGTGACGCACGAGGACGACATCGCCGCATACGCGAAGCGGCACGTCGTGATGCGCGACGGCAAGGTCATGCGCGACGACCGCGGCGAAGGCGGCCGCAAGACGACCGAGGAGGTCTCCCGCCTCGTCAAGGAGGCGCTGGCATGAGCTTCCTGACGATATTCAAGGTCTCCCTGAGGTCGCTCGGGCGGAATCCGATACGCTCGTTCCTCTCGTGCCTCGGCATCGGCATCGGAATCGTCGCCGTCATCCTCGCGATGGCGATAGGCGAGGGCGCGAAGACGATGATGGTCAAGGAGATCTCGTCGATGGGCAACAACCTCATGATGGTGTTCCCCGAGCGGCGCAACCGCGGGCCGGTGTCGGGCGGAATGGGGCAGGGCCAGACGATGACGGCCGAGGACGCCGAGGCGATCAAGCGCGAGCTCGGGCACCTCGTGAAGAGCGTGAGCCCCCAGGTCAGGACCACGGTGCAGATGATGTACGGCGCGAAGAACTGGGCCGGCAACGTGCAGGGGGTGGCGACCGATGTCCTCGACATCAGCAACTGGACGGTGACCGAGGGGAGGTTCTTCACGGACGACGAGACGAGGCTCGCCGCGCGCGTGTGCGTGATCGGCACTACTGTCCAGTCGAACCTCTTCGGCGACGACGAGAGCCCGATCGGCAAGATAATCCGGCTCAAGAACATGACGTTCCGAGTGATCGGCGTCCTCGGCTCGAAGGGCGCGAACAACTGGGGGCAGGACCAGGACGACGTCATAATGGCGCCCTACACTTCGGTGCACCGCTATCTCCAGCGCTCCAAGTTCAACACCATCAACATGATGAACCTTTCGCTCGTGTCGATGGACGACCTCGAGGACGCGAAGCGCGAGGTCTCCGCGCTCCTTCGCCAGCGCCACCACCTCGCGGACTGGCAGGACAACGACTTCGAGACGCGCGACACGACCGAGATCATGAACACGATCGGCTCGGTCACAGGGATAGTCGGGATGCTGCTTCTCATCTTCTCAGTCATCACGCTCGTCGTCGGAGGCATCGGGATCATGAACATCATGCTCGTGTCGGTCACCGAGCGAATCAGGGAGATCGGCCTCAGGATGTCGATTGGCGCGACGCCGCGCAACATCCTCGTGCAGTTCATCCTCGAGGCGATGGTTCTCTCGACCGTCGGCGGCGCTGCGGGGGTGGGGGTCGGCATAGGCGCGTCGCACATCGTCGGCGCGGCGGCCGGGTGGCCCGTCCTCATCGAGCCGGCGTCCGCGGTCTACGCGTTCATCATCTCGTCGGTCGTCGGGCTTTTCTTCGGCTTCTACCCCGCGTGGCGCGCGTCGAAGCTCAACCCGATCGACTGCCTCCGCTACGAATAGGGGTGCAAATTACCGTTGCCTAACTCGTGCGCGGGGTGGTATAATGGCGTCGATTTCAAACAACCAAAAAGGAGAAAAACAAAATGGCTCACAAGATTGCTGCCGACAAGTGCGTCGCGTGCGGTTGCTGCAAGGATGCATGCCCCGCCGAGGCGATCAGCGAAGGTACGCCCTACGTGATCGACGCCGACAAGTGCGTTGACTGCGGCGCCTGCGCCGCGACCTGCCCGAACGAGGCGATCGCCCCGGCCTAAGGTCGAGAGACCGTTCGGAGGCGTCCGAAGGCTCCTCCTCGTGGAACCTCGGCGGATACGCCGTATCCACTCGCTCGGACCTTCGCTCCGCCACCGAACGAATCTTGGCAATGTAGAAATGGCGCGCCCGTGCGGGCGCGTCGTTTTTGGTATAATATCCGCCAAGGGGCAAAGTGAAAGAGTGGCGCAGATCCATGTCATAATAGGGGAGGACGACTATCTCGTGTCGGAGGCCGCGAAGCGCATCGTCGGCGACGGCGTAGGACTCGAGACGGTAGACTCTGCCAATTCGACGAACGAGGAGCTTCAGCTAAGGGACTTGCGAGAGGCCGAGGCGTCGCTCCTTACGCCGCCTTTCCTCGACCCCAGGAAGACGACATGGTGGCGCAACGTCGGCTTTCTGCCCCAGGGCGGGAAGGGCGGCCCGTCCGAAGCTGTCAAGCTTGCGCTTGAGAGGTTCGCCGAGAAGCTCGCCGCCGCAGACCTCCCCGAAAACCAGCATTTTATCCTGTCGGGTCCTAGGCTCCTCCAGACCTCTATCTTCGCCAAGACCCTCAAGTCCTCGGTGGAGATGATCGTGTTCTCCGCAGGGAAACCCTGGGAGCAGGCGAGAAGCGCGGTTGTGCGCGTCGTTGACCTCGCGAAGGAGATGGGGCTTTCGTTCGAGCGCGGCGCGGCAGAGCTCTTTGTCGCGCGCGTCGGCACCGATTCGCGCTCGCTCGTGAGCGAGCTCGAGAAGATGCGCGACTACATCGGCGGCGAGAGCCGCGCCGTGTCGGCCGCGGACATAGCCGAGATATCGTCGCAGGGCGTCGGGGTGGAGCCGGAGATATGGGCTATCACCGACGCCCTCGGCGAGCGTAACTTTGCGAAGGTCCTCGATTCCGTGGGCCGCTTTGAGCGCGAGACCGGCTTCGCGGTGCTTGTGACAACCGTCGTCGAGAAGTTCTTCCGCCAGCTCGCCGAGCTCAAGGACGCCGAGGCAAAGGGCCGTTTCCGCGAGGCGGCCGAGGGCATGAACCCGTATGCCGCGAAGAAGAACCAGGGCTTTCTGCGCAACTGGTCGCTCAATGAGCTTCGCGCCGCGCGCTTCCGTTTCCTCGAGCTGCGCGAACGCGCGGTGTCGTCGCAGTCGGCAGACTCGCTCGTCGTCGTGCGTCTCGCGCAGGTGTGCCGCAGGAGGGCCGCGCGATGAGCCGCGAGATGCTGAACCTCCGTTCCGCCGCGGAGCACGTCCATATGGACGCGAACGAGCTCCGCCATGTCGCGCAGCGCGGCGAGATAGACTTCAGCGAGCATGGTGGCGATCTGTGGTTCGAGCACCGTGCCCTCGACGAATGGGCTCAGCGCAATCTTCTCGCGTCGGGCCACAGGGAGCAGATCCGCCAGCACAACGTCATCCTCGAGGAGCAGCGCCGCTCCAACAGCGCCGACTGGCGCGTGTGGCGGCTCTTCGCGCCGACGGGGATCGTGCTCGGCGTGCCCGGCAAGGCGAAGGCGGGGATCCTGCGCGACATGACGAGCATCGCCGACGCGACGGGGCTCGTCTACGATCCCGACGCGCTCTTCAAGGAGCTCGTCGCCCGCGAGGAGACGGCCTCCACGGCGGTTGGCGAGGGCGCCGCGTTTCTGCACCCGCGTTTCCACGACCCGTACATGTTCCAGGAGACTTTCGTCGCGTACGGGCGCAGCGAACGCCCGGTGTTCTTCGGCGCGCCAGACGGACAGGGCACGCGGCACTTCTTCCTCGTCTGCTCGACCGACCACGAGATGCACCTCCACATACTCTCGCGCCTTGCGGTCATGGCGCATGCCACCGAGTTCCTGCAGATACTCGACGAGGCGACAGACCCGGAGCAGGTCATAGAGATCGTCCGCGCGGCAGAGGAGGGCTTCCTGAAATGAAGAAGCTCTGGTTCTTCGACCTCGACGGCACTCTCGCCGACACCGACCGCGACATCCGCGAGGCGTGGAAGGCCACGCTCGCCGACCTCGGCCTCGAGTGCCCGCGCTTCGACGAGCTTTTCGTGGCGGGCCCGCCGATCGAGGACATGGCGAAGGCCCTTTTCCCCGAAATCTACACCGATGCGCTCGGCGCGGCGATACGAAAGGGCTTCGGGGAGCACTACGACAACGACGGCTTCCCCAACACGGTCGAATATCCGGGGATCGTCGACCGCGTTCGCGCGCTGAAGGCGGCGGGCGCAACGGTCGTCGTCGCGACGAACAAGCGCTATGTCGGCGCAGTGCTCATCGCGCGGAAGTTCGGCTGGGAGAGGGTCTTCGACGGGATCTACGCCGGCGACATGTTCAAGGACGATCCCGCCGTGGGCAAGATGACGAAGTCGGCGCTTCTCGCGTTTCTCATGCGGAAATACGCCGCAGCGCCCGGCGACTGCACGATCGTCGGCGATACGAAGAGCGATTTCCTGGCGGCGAAGGACAACGGCATTGAATCGGTTGGCGTCACGTGGGGCTACGGCAAGCCCGAGGAGCTCGCCCTCGCGAGCCGTATTGCCGCGACTCCCGCCGAAGTATGATATAATATAGCAGCCAATGTTCGAAGTGCGAAACATCGCGTTCTCATACCGCAGGAAGCCTGTCCTGAGGGATGTGTCGTTTGTCGTCTCCCCCGGCGAGGTCGTGTGCGTCGTCGGCGCGAACGGCGCCGGCAAGACGACGCTCCTCAAGGTGCTCGCGACCCTCGCCGCGCCCGACTCCGGCGTCGTCATGGTGGACGGGCAGAACGCGCTCGCGAAACCCCTGCGCTACCGCAGGCAGCTCGGCTACATGCCAGAGCGCGTCTCGCTCTACGAGGACATGACCGTGAAGGAATACCTCGTCTACCGCGCGGCGCTCAAGGGCGAGCCCCTCAAGCGCATACGCCGCCGCGTAGACGAGGCGTGCGAGATGTGCCGCGTCTCCGACTTCCTGCGCTCCCCGATATGCAACCTCTCCGCCGGCCTGAAGAAGCGCGTGGCGCTCGCCGACACCCTGCTGCTGCGGCCGCGCGTTCTGCTGCTCGACGACTTCCTCGCGGGGCTCGACGGCGAGATGCGCGAAGCCGCCGGGCCCGTGCTTTCCGCCGCGGCCGCGTTTTCCGCCGTCATCGCGACTGGCCACGAACTTGACGACCTCGCGAAGTGGACGACCAGGTTCCTTGTGCTCAGGGACGGCGTCATCTCCGCGTCGGTTACGGCCGCCGGCGTCGACAGGACGGCTCTCCGCGCCCGCCTTTCGTCCGCGATCAAGGGAGGTGCTGCGTGAGCCCCGTGCGCGTCACATGGAACCGCACGATCGGCCGCGCGAGGAGCCTTTTCTCGACGGCGTTCGCCGTCGGCGGCTTTCTCGCGGCGTCGGCGGCGCTCTTTGCGTTCCGTCTCGACGCGGCCGAAGGCGTGAACCTTTCGGTGGCGTCCGTGTGGGCGATGGGCGTCGCTCCGTTCCTCCCCGCGCTTGCGGCTTTTCTCGCGATGGACGTTTGGAGCGACGAGCTGCAGACCGGGCGGATAGAGCTTCTCCTGACGACGCCGGTGAGGGAGCGCGAGTTCACGCTCGGCAAGTTCCTCGGCGTGTTCACCATGACGGTGTTCGCCACTTTCCTCTCCTTTGCGGCGACGGTCGCCGTGCTTCGCGTCTACGCGCCGTCCGCGCTTGCAGGCGTCGGCGTGCTCGGCTTCTGCCCCGCCTTCCTCGCGCTTATGATCCAGGGAATCCTCTGGTGCGCGGTGTCGGTCGCCATGAGCTCGATGTTCCGGCACGCCGCCGCCGCCGCGTGCGCGTCGCTTTTCCTGCTCGTCGGCATCCCCCGCGGCGGATGGGCCGCGCTTCTCGCCCTCGCGCCCCAGGGAAGGACGGTGTTCGGGGAGATGCCGCTCGACGCGCACGTGATGGACATGTCGTCCGGGCTCTTCTCCTCGGGGACTGTTGTCGCCTATCTCGTGTTCTCGTCGTTCTTCCTCTTCGTCGCCTCGAAGAACGTCGCCATGTGCCGGTTCTGCGGCCGCGGAGGCCGTTCCCTGCGCATCTCCACAGCCTTCGCCCTGCTTCTCGCGGCCGTCTTTTCCGTGCTTCTCGCCTTGCTCGCCGGAAGGCTCGACACGAAGATCGACCTGCCGGTCGGCAGCGTGGAGGCCGGGTTCTCCGCGAGGACGCGCGGCATCCTCGCCGAGGCGCACGGCGACATGTCCGTCACGTGCTTCCTTCCGCGCAGGGACGCGCGCTTCCGCCCGACGGCTCATTTCCTCCGATCGCTGCAGCGCGAGTCTGCTTCGCTCGGCGGCCTGAGGATCGACCTCCGGTTCGTCGATCCCCTCTGGGACCTCGGCCCGGCGGAGCGGCTTGTGCGCCTCGGCGCAGAAGAGGGAAGCCTCGTTTTCGAGAAGGGGCGCCGCAGCGTTGTTCTGCCTCTCGCCGGCGGGTTCGACGAGAGGATATGCGCGTCGTCGATACAGAGCATGACGATGCCGCCCCAGCGCCGCAACGTGTACTGGACCGTCGGGCACGGCGAGACGGCGGGCGACGACTACGGGGCCTTCGGGATGAGCGACATCGCGCGCGACCTTGCCCGCGAGGGGTACAGGAACATGGTCATCGACCTCGCGGGAGACGCGCAGATACCTTCCGACTGCGCCCTCATCGTCGTGGCCGGCGCGAAGGAGGACTTCTCGCGCGCCGAGGCGGGCCGCGTCGATTCGTATCTCCGCGCCGGCGGGCGCATGCTCGTGCTCCTCTCCTCCGCGGATTCCGGCGGCGTCGCGTCGCTTCTGCCCGGGTGGGGGCTTCGCCCGTCGCAGATGTCCACGGCCGGCGCGAAGACGCTTTCCGCGACCGACGTAGTCGTCGGCGAATTCTCCGAGCATGCGATATCAAAGCCCCTCCACGGCTCGCGCATAGTCCTCGAGCGTCCCGTCGGCTTCATGCCCTCGGCCGCGGCCGAGGCCGGCGCGGGGGCGGACCGCATAGAGTTCACGCCCCTCGCCAAGGCGGGGACGGCTGTTGTGGCGGCGACGGTTGAGCGCGGCGTGGGCGCGGGGGCGGACCTCTCGATACGTCCGATGCGCATAGTCGCGATCGGCGACGCCGGGTTCGTGATGAACGGCCAGCTCGCCGCGCGCGCGAACGCGAACCGCGACTTCTTCCTCAACTGCGTCGCCTATCTTTCGGGGACTGACGCGGCGGTCGCGAGCAGCGCCGAGGCGAACGTTCTGTCCACCGGGCTCGACCGCGCGGGGCGCTTCCGCTTCGCCGTCGTCCTCGTGGGGGCGGTTCCGTTCGCGGTGTTCCTTTTCCTTGTTGCCGTCGCTGCGAGAAGGAGATTCCGCGGATGAGGAACATGCGCATAATCGTCTGGCTGTCCGTCGGCATCGCGGCGCTGCTCGGGGTGAACATCCTCCTCACGTTCAACGATTCCCAGGACACTGCGATCGTGCAGCGCACGAGCCTCCTGCCGTTCCCCGACGACGCTGTTTCGCTCATAGAGATCTCGCGCGGAGGCGTCGTCGAGTCTGTCCTCACGCACACCGGCAGCTGGCGTCTCGTCGAGCCGTTCGCAGGCAGCGTCGACGAGGCGGTGGTGCTTAAGCTGCTCGACGCGCTCGCGTACGCTCCGCTCGACGACTCGCTCGGCGACCAGGAGCTCCTCAGGCTCGGCCGCACGCGGGCCGATTTCGGCCTCGAGAGCCCGCGGCTCGCCGTGCGCATTAGAGCCGGTGCGTCCGAGGCCGCGATTTCGTTCGGCTCTCCCACCCCCTCCGCCTCGGGCGTCTACGCGGCGATTGACGACGTGCGCGCAGTGTTCGTCGTCCCCTCGAATACGTTCGCCGCGGTCGACGTCCCGGCGTCGGGGTTCCGCCGCCGCACGCTCTTCACCTCGGGCGAGGAGTCCGTCGCGTCGTTCGACGTGAAGCGCGGCGCCGGAGAGTTCATGCGCTTCAGGAGGGAGGGCGACGGGTGGCTCATGGTGCAGCCGACCGAGGGCCCTGCGTCCTTGACGAAGATCAAGAAGCTCCTTTCCGACGTGATGTCGGCGAGCGCAGTCGATTTCGTGTGGCCGGTCGGCGGCTCGAACGAGGTGGCGGAGGCGTCGGACGCGCTTCTCGCGGGCTACGGGCTCGGCGCGGAAAGCGCCGTCACGCTCACTCTCAAGGGGACGGACGGCTCGGACAGGCGCATCTCCTTCGGTTCCGACGCCGGCGAAGGCCGTGTCTACGCGCTTGTCCACAACGGCGCGGCGGTCGTGACGGTCGATGCGGCGCTCAAGGACCTTGTCTCCCCCGGGAACTCCGCCCTTGCCGACACGCGGCTCTTCCCGTACGAGCCGGCGCAGGTCTCCAGCATCTCGATTGCGGACGGCGGCGTCGCGTGCATGCTCGCCAAGAACGAGGACGGCACGTGGCGGCTGGACTCGCCGATCTCCGCCGCTGCTTCGTCGACGGCGGTTGACTCGCTTCTTTCGGCTGTGCTCGCCCTGCGCGGCGGCGACACGGACGAGAACGGCGTCGAGGTCTCCATCTCGGCCGACGAGCGCAAGGTGCGCGTGTCGCGCGCGGCGCTCGGGCCGGGTTTCCGCCTCGAGAATCTCCGCAGCCTCGAGATACTGAAGATAGACCCCGCTTCCGTCAGGAGACTTTCGGTCACGGGTTCCGGCACGAACGGGACGGAATCCGTCGTCTATGACCGCGACAGGCGCGCATGGAGCGTCGAGGTGTCGTCCGTCAAGGGCACTGTGTCCGAGAACGGCGTGGCGCGCGTTCTCGGCGTGGTGAACCCCCTTGAGGCCGGGAGGATCGTGAAGCTGAAGGTCTCGGCCGACGATCTCGGCGGCTATGGGCTTGAAAAACCGCGGCTCACGGTCGCGATAGACCTCGAGCGCGAAGACGCGATAAGGCGCAACATCCTCGTCGGCGACGCGACCGACGGCGGGTGCTTCGCGACGGTCGGCGCGTCGGACGCCGTGTTCGTGCTGCCGGAATCCGCCGTGTACGACCTTTCAGCTGACATTGTCGAGGAGTGAACCATATGGGTGACACGAAGATCAAGGACTACGGGGAAGACGTATTCTCCGAGAAGGCGATACGCGCATTCCTGCCGAAGCCGGTCGCCGCGAAGCTGCTTGCCACGATGCGCGAGGGGAAGCCCCTCGACCCGTCGATCGCCGACGCGGTGGCGAACGGGATGAAGGACTGGGCGATCGGGAAGGGCGCGACCCACTTCACGCACTGGTTCCAGCCGCTGACGGGCGGCACGGCCGAGAAGCACGACGCCTTCCTCGAGCCGACCGGCCCCGCGCAGGCGGTGCAGCGCTTCTCGGGCAGGAACCTCATCGGCGGCGAGACCGACGCAAGCTCGTTCCCGTCTGGCGGCCTCAGGTCTACCTTCGAGGCGCGCGGCTACACGGCGTGGGACCCGACGTCGCCGGCCTTCATCAAGCGCCACGAGAACGGTGCGACGTTGTGCATCCCGACGGCGTTCTGCTCGTTCACGGGCGACACGCTCGACATGAAGACGCCCCTCCTGAGGTCGATACAGGCCGTCTCCAGGGCGATAGAGCGCCTCATGGCCAAGTTCGGCCAGCCGAAGGCGCATGTGGAGATCACCCTCGGCGCGGAGCAGGAGTACTTTCTCATCGACCGCCGGTTCTACATGAAGCGGCCCGACCTCCTCCAGACGGGGCGCACGGTGTTCGGCGCGGCGCCCGCGAAGCACCAGCAGCTCGAAGACCACTACTTCGGCGCGATCAAGCCGCGCATCCTCAAGTTCATGTCCGAGGTCGAGACGCGCCTCTGGCAGCTCGGCATCCCCGCGAAGACGCGCCACAACGAGGTCGCGCCGGCGCAGTTCGAGCTCGCGCCGATGTTCGAGGACCTGAACCTCGCCGTCGACCACAACATGATGATCATGGAGGTGCTGCGCCAGACGGCTGAGCGCAACGGCCTCGTCTGCCTCCTGCACGAGAAGCCCTTCGAGGGCGTGAACGGCTCCGGCAAGCACTGCAACTGGTCGATCGCCTACGGCGGAAGGAACCTCCTGACGCCCGGCGCCAACCCGCGCGAGAACGCCATCTTCCTCACCGTCCTCCTCGCGATCATCCGCGCCATCGAGATGCACGCCGACATCCTCCGCATGACGACGGCGGGCGCGGGGAACGACCACCGCCTCGGCGCGAACGAGGCGCCGCCCGCGATCATATCGGTGTTCCTCGGCGACGAGCTGAACGCCGTCCTTAACGCGATCGAGACCGGCGCGAAGGGCACGAAGGGCGCAGCGAAGACGGCGCTCCGCGTCGGCGTTGACACGCTCCCCGCCCTCCCGAAGGACACGACCGACCGCAACCGCACGTCGCCTTTCGCGTTCACCGGCAACAAGTTCGAGTTCCGCGCGCCAGGCTCGTCGCAGAACTGCGCCCAGAGCCAGATGGTGCTGAACACGATCGTCGCCGAGTCGATCGACGCGATCTGCGACCGGCTCGACGGGATGAAGGGAGACTTCAACGCAAACCTCCAGAAGCTCCTCCAGTACGAGGTAAAGGCGCACAAGCGCGTCATCTTCTCGGGCGACGGCTATTCCGCGGCGTGGCCGAAGGAGGCCGCGAAGAGGGGGCTCCCCAACCTGCGCGACACGATGGCCGCGCTCGCGCCGCTGAAGGACCCGCGCAACGTCGCGCTCTTCGAGAAGTACGGCGTCCTGTCGCGGACGGAGATGCTGTCGCGCTGGGAGATCGGCATGGAGGACTACCACCGCCGCATCCGCATCGAGGCGTCGATCGCGCTCGAGATCGCGCGCTCGATGGTGCGGCCCGTAGTCGCGGACGAGTTCTCGCGGCTCGCGACGGCGCTCGGCCAGGCCAAGTCTGACGGGCTCAAGTTCGGCATCCGCGGCCTCACGGCGCTCTCTTCGAAGCTCGGCGCGGGACTCGACGACCTGCATGTCAAGTGCGATCGGCTTGAGAAGGCCCTCGCCCGCAAGCGCCACGAGGCGCAGATCGTCGCGATGAACGATCTCCGCCGCACGGTGGACCGGCTCGAGAGCCTCGTCGACGACTCGCGCTGGCCGCTCCCGAAATACCGCGAGATACTCTTCGTCCACTGAGGGGAGGCAAAGGTGCTTGAGGACATGACAGAGGCGCTGAAGGGCGCAAAGTGCGTCGCGGCGATGACGGGGGCGGGCGTGAGCACGCTCTGCGGCATTCCTGACTTCCGCGGCCCGAAGGGGCTCTACCGGAATCCCGACGCGGAGCGGATATTCGACATCGGCTGGTTCGACCGCGACCCGTCGGTCTACTACCGCGGCTGCCGCGAGCTCGTCTATGGGCTCGGCGAGTTCTCGCCGGGGCCGGTCCACCGTGCGCTGAAGCTCCTCGAGGACGCCGGGCGTCTCGACGGTATCATCACGCAGAACATCGACATGCTCCACCAGAAGGCGGGGTCGTCGAACGTATACGAGGTGCACGGCTCTCCGATCGTCCACGCCTGCCGCCGCTGCGGCGACATAAGGAGCTTCGACGAGATAACGGCCATGATCGCGGAGAACGGCGGCTTGGAGAGGCTTGGCGAGCCGTATGTGCCGCGCTGCCGGTGCGGCGGCGTCTACAAGCCGGCGATCACGTTCTTCGGCGAGCAGCTGCCCGAGGTCGCATTCGCGAAATCCCAGGAGCTGGCGATGCGCGCCGACGTCATGCTCGTCCTCGGCACGTCGCTGACCGTGTTCCCCGCGGCGGGTCTGCCGCGGCTGACGCTCCAGAAGGGCGGCAAGGTGTTCATCGTGAACGCTCAGCCGACTTCGCTCGACGAGTACGCCGCGGGGCGGTATCCCGACCTCACCGAATTCTCGGCCGCGGTCGAGGCGGCGTTCCCCGCAGGCTGAGCCGCATCTGTTCCGGATTTGCTATAATATCGCCGATGGACGCAGAGGGAACAAAGAAGTCGAGCTTCACGTACGAGCTCACGAACGACCAGCAGGAGCTTCTGCTTGGCGTGATGGTGAACGGAAACTACCGGAAGCGCGAAGTCCCCTATTCGCTGTGGTCGATTGAAGGCGACCATTTCAACGCGACGCTATACGCAAAGGAGAAGCACGGCAGGCGCAAGCTCTGCGTGCAGGGCTCGAAGGCCGAGGACTTCGTGCTGTTCGTCCTCGAGCCGCACGTCCTCGGCGCGGCGACGCTCGGCTACGAGACGGTGCTCAACCCTGAGCTCGTCGCGCCGCACGCCGGGAGCGACGAGTCGGGGAAGGGCGACTACTTCGGCCCGCTCGTCGTCTGCTGCGCCTACACCGACGAGGCGCTTTCCGCGAAGATGCAGGAGATGGGCGTGAAGGACTGCAAGCAGATGTCCGACAAGTCCGTCCTCTTGACGGGCGCGAAGCTGCGCGCGCTGCTCGGCCCGACCGGCTACGCCGTGGTGAAGCTCGGCCCCGCCGCGTACAACAGGCTCTACGCGAAGATCAGGAACATCAACCGCATGCTCGCGTGGGCGCACGGCACCGCGATCGAGGAGCTCCTCGAGAAGCGCCGGTCGTGTCCGCGCGTCGTAGTCGACCAGTTCGCGCCGACGGAAGCGACGATTCTCCGCGCCCTCAAGGCGCGCGGCAAGGCCGTCAAGGTCGAGCAGCGGCACAAGGCCGAGAGCGACATCGCCGTCGCCGCCGCGTCGGTGATAGCGCGCGAGATGTTCCTGCGCGACATCATGAAGATGGGCGACGAGTTGTTCGGTCCGCCGGCCGAGGGGCGCGAGAACGTGCCCGCCGGGTCGTCCGACCCGCGCGTCCGTTCGCTCGCCGAGGACATGGTGCGCAGGGAAGGGCCGGTATGGCTCATGAACCACGCAAAAGCCCATTTCCAGACGACGGACAAGGTTCTCGCCGCCTGCGGAAAGTCGCGCGAAGACCTTCCGCCAGAGGGACGGGTCGTCTCCGCCTCGAAGCTGTCCGCCGGGAAAGAGCGCACTGCCTGACCGGGCGCCGGGCATATTTTCCGCACGGCGTGCTGCGGATTGTGGTATAATAGCGGCATGGATGCAACAGAGATCATCAAGTCGTTCTGCGGAAAGATCGGCATCGCATACGAGCCGGACAAGTTCGGCTCGTGCGTGTTCGAGGCGGACGGGCTCCGCGTCGCAATCACGGATGTCCGTGAGATAGACTCCATAGGGCTTGTCGGAGACCTCGGCGAGCCGCCTCCCGAGCGGCTGGAGCGTCTTTTCAGGATGATGCTCGAGGCCAACCACCTTCTGGGCGGCACGGGCGGCGCGACGCTTTCGCTCGACACCGACACGGGGCGGTTCGCCCTGTGCCAGTTCCTTCCATGCCGCATCACCGACGTCGATTCCCTCTACGCGGAGATCGAGCGTTTCGTCTGCACGCTTGAGACGTGGACGAAGGTGATCGGCGACTACAGGGGCGTCCTCGACTCCGTGGGGCAGGTCGACGACGGCGGCCGGGCGGGGCTGACGTCTCCAGGCCTCATCTCCGTGTGACATGGCGGGAATATGGTAAAATACCGGTGATTGGACTACAATGATTCAGATCGACAGTAAACTTGAGGACGGGAAGCTGACGTTGAAGGTTGCGGGGCGTCTCGACACAAACACCTCGCCGGAGCTCTCCGACAAGCTATCGTGCGACGGAGTGTCGAGCGTCGTGTTCGACTTTTCGGAGCTTGAATACATATCCTCCGCAGGGCTGCGCGTCCTCATGTCCGTGCAGAAGACCGTCATGGCGACGGGCGGCAGCGTCGTCATCGTCAACCCGAACAGCATCGTCATGGGCGTTCTCGACATGACGGGCCTGAGCGGCGTGTTCGAAATCGTCCAGGGCCAGGGTGCTCCGCAGCAGTAGCTCAGATGAGCCGTCGCCTGTTGATATTCGGTGGAGTCGCCGCGCTTTACACGGTTCTCATGACCGTGACGTGGATCGTCAGCACGAGGCAGGCCGAGGAGAACACGCAGACGCAGCTCGACTACGCGGTCCTGAATCTGCACGACACCGTCGCAGGTGCGATCGACACGATGCTCGGGCATATTGCGCGCACGGCCGTGCGGCACATAGGCAGCGCGCAGGCGATGTCGCTGGAGCGGATGGCCGCCGGCGCGAAGGAGCTCGACATTGACGAGGTCAGCACGGTTTCCCGCGAAGGCATCGTCATCGCCTCGAACGACCCCCGCAGCATCGGCGTGGACATGACCGCCTCTCCCGTGCTGAACGAATTCATGGAGCTCACGAACGGAGTCACGGCGACTGTCTCGCAGCCGTTCAGGGCGCACGCCCGCAATCCCAATTTCCGAGCAAAGTACCTCGCCGCGGCGTTTCCCGGCGGCGACGGGTACGTGCAGGTCGGGCTCGAGGAGTCGCGGCTGAAGAAGATGCTGCCGTCGATCCTCGGCTACATATTCGACGAATGGCTGCTCGGCGAGAAGGGCTTTTTCCTGTGCGCCGACATGGATACCGGGCGCCTCATATCAAATCCGTCGCGGCACCGCGGCGAGGCGCGCACGCTCGCCGAGGCGGGCTACGACGCCGAAGGCGCCAGGCGGTACGAGGTGGTCGCCGACGGGAAGAACATGGGCAGGACGTTCGTCCAGACGCTTTTCGGGGAGAAGTGCTTCTGCCGGGCTTTTCTGTTCGGCGGGCATCGCTTCGTCGCCGCGCTGCCGGAGCGCGAGTACTACGGCGGGCGGAACATGCTCGCCGTCGTGTTCGGGGTGACCTTCCTCGTGGTGCTCGGCGCGTTCGCGATTCTGCTGGACAGGATATTCCGCGACTCCGACAGGCTCAAGAGGTTCTATGCCGCCGAGGACGACCGCCGCGCGAAGGACATGGAGATCGCGAAGACGATCCAGAACTCCGCTCTGCCGACCGCTGCGCCCGAGAGCCCGTGCTTCAGGATAGACGCCGCGATGCACGCGGCGCGCGATGTCGGCGGCGACTTCTACGACTATTTCGTCCTCGACGCGACGCACATCGCCTTTCTCGTCGCCGACGTGTCGGGAAAGGGCGTCACCGCGGCGCTCTACATGATGACGGCGAAGACGCTCATAAAGAACACGCTCCTCGCCGTGCGAGACCCGGCCGCCGCGCTCACCGAGGCGAACGCCGAGCTCTGCGCCAACAACCCCGCCATGATGTTCCTCACGGCGTGGGTCGGGGTTCTCGATCTCGAGACGGGGGTGGTTACCTTCGCAAACGCTGGCCACAACCCGCCCGTCGCCATCGCGGGGCCGAAGTCGGCCGCCTTCGTGCGGAAGACGTCGGGCCCGGTCCTCGCGTTCATCGACGGCGTCAAGTACGCCGCGCGCACTATGCGTCTTCCGCCCGGGGGAACTCTCTTCCTCTACACCGACGGCGTTACCGAGGCCACGGATGCGAAGAACGGGCTGTTCGGCGAGGAGCGGCTGCTCGACGCGCTGAAAGCCGTGACCGACCCAGATCCGCACGCTATCTGCGGCGTCGTCCGCACAGTGGTCGCGGCGTTCTCCGAGGGGATGCCGCAGGCCGACGACATAACCGTGATGGCCGTCCGCTACCTTAAGCCGCCCAAGCTGTACTCGCGCAAGTTCCCGCCGCGGCAGGAAGGCGTCGCCAATGCGTCGGAGTTCCTCGACGAGACGATCGGCAGGGAGGAGCTGCGCGACAAGCAGCTTTCGCCGCTTCTGCCGTCGCTGCACGTGATACTCGACGAAATGTGCTCCAACATCGTGCGCTACTCCAACGCCGCCGGCTTCGAGGTCGACATAGAGATCGTGGAGACGCCGCTCGGCGTGAGACTGACGTTCATCGACGACGGCGATGCCTACGATCCCCTCGCGCACGCCGATCCAGACACGACGCTTCCCGCGGCGGAGCGGCCTATCGGCGGCCTCGGCATCTTCATGGTCAAGAGAATGGCCTCTTCGATCGCCTACCGCCGCTCGCACGGCCGCAACATCCTCTCGGTCGTCCTGTCTGCGTGACGGTGGCCGTCCTTGCCTGCGCCCGCAAGCGCGAAATCTGCGGGTCCGCAGGCGCGGCCCCCTTTGCGGGGGAGGCGTCAGGCGACCGAGCCGCCCGCCTTTCGGCTACCTCAACGCTAATTCAACCGCTACACAACCGCTTTCCAACCCCGCGCCAACCATCGGGAACCTCAACCAATCTTCATCCGTCCTTCAACCGCCACGCAACCGCGAGCCAATCACAACCACGCCTCAATTGTTTTCCAATCACATTCCAGCCGCCCGAAGCCGCCAGACGGACGATCCCGCGCTTGGCAAACACCCACGACACAACCATCCTTCGTGTCGAATCCATGAACGATTTCGACACAACCATCATCCATCCGTGATTCTCCAAATCCGACAACATCGAGCTGCACGGCCTTGGCTCGCCCATCAACTGCCTCGGCCGTCGCGTCACTTCCTACTCCACCCGCGACCAGAAGGAGATTGCGAAGCTGCTGGCACTGCTGCCATGAGCGTTGCCCGGAGAATAGAAACGCAACCCCCTTGAAAAATGGGCCTTTCGTGGGGCCTGTCCCTCAAGTTTCCGATATGTCAAGGACAGGCGCTATGGCACAGGGAGAGACTACCTGACCTACGGCCCGTCGATGAAATCGGTCAAGGAGGTTTGCGCGAAGGTCGAGGAACAGACTCTAAGCATCTTCAAGCCCGTGAAGAACGAGGAAGTTGTGCAGAGGGTCAACAAGATACTTGTCGGCTGGGGAAACTACTTCCAATGCGGATATCCGAAGAAGGCGTTTGACAAGGTGAACTGGTACGTGCGAAACCGCCTGTACCTTCATTTCAACAGGAAGAGCCAAAGGGGCTATGGCTTGAAATATGCGCCGAACTTCTACTCAGAACTACAGGCAATGGGGCTGCACTGGCTTCAATGGAGGCGGAAGTGACACGTTACGGGTCCCACACGGAGAGCCGTATGCGGGAAAACTGCACGTACGGTTCGATGAGGGGTATCCGCCGAAAAACGGCGAAGCACGTTTTGAGGGTAGCCGAAGGCCGAGCGGGCGTACCCTGCGGGGGCGTCCCGCTCTACTCTACACCCTTTTGTCCAACGATAGAAAACCGAGGTCGCACGACCTCGGTTTTCTACAAATTGCAGTAGTTCCAAAAAAAGTGGTACACACCAGCTCTCCGCTGGCGGTGGATTTAGGATATAATTTGCGTTGCCAAGGAGGAATACAGTTATGAAAAAGACAGTTCTTGCATTTGCCCTAGTCGCCGCGTCGTGCGCCTTTGCGTCCGACAAGTTTTGGTATCCGCAATCCGGCAGCACGGCATGGAGCGGCAGAAACTGGATCGGCAACGGCGACTGTTTCGAAGACGGGGACAACGCCGTGTTCTCAGACTACTACGGAGATAAAACCGCCAGCGCGACTGTCGATACGGACGTCACGGCGGCGAAGATTTCCGCCTCCATCCCCACGACGATCTCCAAAGGCGAGGCGGCGACGACCAACTCATACACTTACTTCCGCTTCAAAATAGAGGGGCGCAAAGGCAATGACAACGGCATGGTCCAGATCGCCGAGCTGAAGCTCTACAGCGGCGACACGGACATAACACAGGAGAAGATCCAGCAGTACTACGATTCATCTACAGTGAACGTGGACGGCGCAAAGTACCCTGATAATGAGGCGCCATACAAACTCGTCGACGGAAATATTGACACAAAGTGGCTCGACAGGCGCCTCAAGGACGGCTCGTCGCCGGCGAGCCTCGACGCGGTGTGGCTTGCGGTCGAGTTCAGCGAGCCAAAGCAGGTCACGAAGTATGAATGGTTCACCGCTAACGATGCCGATGCGAGAGACCCTGCGGCATGGCGTCTCCAAGGCTCCAACGACAATTCCACATGGGTTGATCTCGACGTGCAGAGCGGCTTCTCCGCGACGACCGTCCGCCAGACAAGCGCCGGAGTCTGGACGATAGACTACTCGCCGACGCTTTCGGCGGACGAAATCGAAGTTTCGGAAGGCACGACGCTTACGCTTGGCATGGCACCGGTGTCGTCTTTCGCCAAGACAGGCGCCGGGACGCTCGTCGCCTCGGCGGGCATTTCGAACGGAATCGACATGCAGGCGGGCGGACTCGACTTGGGCGGCAATTCGCTTTCCGTCACTACCGCGATTCTGCCGAAGGACGGCTCGGTCGCATTCTACAACGGCACCTACAGCATGGGCAGCGAGAACTGGACGATCGGCGACGACGCCCCGGCGGAATGGGTCATTGGCTCACGAGCCGTGTTCACGGGCGCCCCGAGGATCGTTCTTTCTCCCGAATCGGCGGACCGCGAATGCCACCTGCTGATAAAAGACGGCGGCCGGCTTGTCATCGGCTCGAACAACAACTACATCCAGCATCACGACTATGGCAAGACGATCATCGAGATAACCGGGGAAGGGTCGGAGTTCGCGTGCAGCAGCGAAATATACATGATTCCGTCAAACGATTCGACGTGCCAGAATCCTCGCGCGGACCTTCTTGTCACTGACGGCGGAACTCTTACTATGGCCAGCCGCCTCTCTTGGGGGCAGAAAGACACGAAATTCGCCATTTCTCCGGAAGGCTACATGCTCGTTTCAAACGCGAACGTGGTTGTTTCCGACTGCATAGACTTCGGCATCAAGAGCGACTACTCCAACACGACATACTGGGACGAATCAGCGATGCTTTCCGGCGGCTGGTACAAGGCGGAATTCGTGGACGGGGCGTACGTCAAGGCGCAGCGCATCTTCGTCGGACGCGAACGGGAGAACGTCGAAATCAAGTTCGACGGGGCGACGTTCGAATCGCGCGCCAACTCTTCGGACTTCCTCATGCAGGACAGGCGTGACGACGCGCCGTTCGTCGTCGAAGGCGACGGTCTGACCGTGGTCTGCAACCACAACACAGTCCTCAAAGGCCATTTGCGCGGCACGGGCGGCATCGTGAAGCAGGGCACCGACAAGATCGACATATACTACGACCAGTATTTCACCGGCGCGTTGCAGTGCGACTCCGGCACGATAAACGACACGTCGTCTTCGGGAATAACGTTTGCCGCCGGAGCGATCGTCATGAACGGCGGCACGATGAACCTCTCGTCCGCCACCTTCACGAACGAAACCATTTCGCTCTCGCTGAACGGCGGCACGATGCACGTCTTCGACAACGGCGCTGTCGAGACGAACACTCTGGGCGACGTGACGTTCGGTGCGGGCTTCGCGTTCAGGTTCGACGTCTCCTCCTCAGGTTCTGACGCATTCGCCGTCGCCACGGGATCGAACGTGACGGTGAACGCGACAGCTGAGAGTCCGTTCGTGTTCACCCCGAAGGTCCTTTCCGCACTCCCCGTGAACGAAGCCAGCAAGCTTGTCACAGGAACCGGTCTTTCCGCCTCAGATGCCGCGAAGTTCACATGCTCCGAGGAGGGATACATTATAGGGATAGACGAAGACGGCGACATAACGATAACCCATGAATCGGAAGACAGGGTGTACGGCGGCGGAACCGAGGGCGCGAACTGGTCCGACGCCGTGTGGGGCGAGAACGCCGACGAGACGTTCGTCTCGGGCGACAATGCGATTTTCACGAACGCGGCCGACACCGTGAAGCTGGACAAGGCTGTCACGGTAGGCACGCTCGCCGCACACGAAGACGCCAGAATCACGGCGGACGAATGGACCGATCCGACGCCCAAATACAAGAAGTTCCGTTTCCACATATCGAGGACGAAGTCGAATAACGAGATGATGCAGCTGTCGGAAATCGAACTTTACAGCGGGTGGACCAAGATATCGCCTTCGTCCATCGAATACGATACGACGAGTTATAGCGGATACGAAAACTTCCCGTCCGGCGAGGCTCCCGGATACGCGGTGGACGGCTCCACTTCGACGAAGTGGCTCGACCGCCGCGGCGGCAACGGCAGGAGCGAGGATGCGCGCGCCAACTGCTACATCGACATGGTCTACGAAGATGCGTTCGCGCTAACGCGCTACCGCTGGTACACGGCGAACGACGAGCAAGGCCGCGACCCGTACAGCTGGGAGGTTCTCGGATACGACGAGGACGCGGGTGCGTGGGTGACACTCGATGCGAAAGTGAACGAGAACACCACCGAAGTCCGCTGCGCGCTCGCAGGCACGTGGGAGATCGAATACGACGTCGACGAGCAGCCGAGCCTCAGGGTTTCGGAGGCGATCACTGTCGCAGAAGGCAAGACTCTCACGGTAGATGCTCCATTTGGCGGCAAGGTCGTTAAGAAAGGTGCGGGTACGCTCAAGGTCACGCAGCCGTTGGAGAAAGGACTTGTTCTGGAGGCGGGCGGTCTCGATCTGAGCGGCGGTTCGCTTGGCTTTTCAGCGGGCGATCTTTCTGCTGACGGCGTGATAGCGTACTACAACGGTACGTTCACGTATACGGCCGACCCACTGGATCCTGGCCTCAATATGCCGCGCCTCTGGACCATAGGCGAGGGCGCGACCGTCTCAGGACCGTCGTATGCATCGATAAACACTCCACAGGATGGCGAAGACTACGAGCTTCGTGTCGATGGCGGAAGGCTTGTCCTAGGCGGCGGCACGTCCTGGATGCAATCGAATTCAACCGGCAAATTCAAGCTGTCTGTCACTAATGGCGCCGACGCCGCGTTCGCCGGCAATCTGTACTGCGTCGCCTCAAACGAGAAGGTTCTTGACTTGGCGCAGATCGATATTGACGTGAAAGACGGCGCCGCGTTGTCTGTCGGCAGGAACTTCACGTTCGGACGTGAAAACACCAAGCACGCAAAGGTGCTCCATGCGGCACTGAGCGTCGTCGGCGCATCGCTTTCGGTGGGCGAGGGGCTGCATTTAGGAGCGGTCAATGATGATTCGGCATCGCGTGCTGGATGGTATCATCTCTACTTTGGCAAGGATAGCGTTGTCACTGTGCGCAACCTGAAAGTCTGGGACGACCGAGACGAGACCACAGTCGTGTTCGACGGCGCCACGATCAAGTCAAGTGGCGAGCACACCGAGTTCATCTGCCGCGACGACATATCAAGGGGCGTGTCGCCGTTCGAGATCGCTGCCGGGGGCCTGACGATTGCCAACGAGCATGACGTCGTCGTGCCAGACACACTGAAAGGAGCTGGTGCGCTAACCAAAACCGGAGGCGGACTGCTGAAGTTCAGCGCCGGCCAGGAGTTTACGGGCGCGTTTACCATTGCAGGACCGGTTGATTTCAATGGGCAGACCTTTGCCTCGTCCGGCGTTGTGCTCGCTCCTGGCGGATCAATGGCTGTCACATATGGCGAGAACGGGTTTTCGGGCCTTTGCCCGGTCACGGTCAGCGAGATAACTGCGACGGCCGACAACCCGTTCGTAGTCAGCGTCACATACGATGTAGACGTCGAGCATAACAAGTATTTCGACCTTTTCCCCGCACAGACAGGCTGGACCGACGCAGACCTCGCGAAGATATCCATAAACGGACTTGACCTCGAGGTCAGGAACGGGAAGCTCTACGGAATTGTCTCGCCAGTCGAACGGACGTGGAGCAACGCTTCTGGCGACACGCTGATGACGACATCTGACAACTGGACCGGCGGGGAAGGGCCCAAGGGCTTCGACAGCGTCTTATTCCCGCTTGCCGCAGGAGGAACTGCATCCAACGATTATGCGTCCCTCACCCTTTCGGGAGTGCGTTTCGCGGCGGGGGCCGGTGAGTTCGCGATAAGCGGAAATGGACTCGACGTCCGTGCTGTGACCAACAACTCGGCGAATGTGCAGAGGTTTGCCTGCGCAGTCAGGGACAGCGGTGCGACGCTCGGGCTTGGCGGCAGCGGCGACATTGCGTTCGTCGGCGGACTGACTACCGGCGCATCTACGGAAATCACCAAGGGCGGCGCAGGCACAGTCACAGTCGCCGGCAAGGGCCCTGGCGGAAGGCTTGTGCTCAATGAGGGTGGGTTCAGGCTGAAGGATTTGGACGACGGCGGGAAGACGAATCCATTTTCGACGGCATCGGACTCGCTCAGAATCGCCGGCACGCTCGATCTAGGCGGCGCGACGCAGACCGTCACGATGTCTTCGACAAGCGGCGAGACGTTCGCCCTCGACGGCTTCACGCTCACGAACGGCGTCGTCAAGATCGCCACCGGCAACCACTATTTCGCGCCGAACGGCAGCTTCACGCTGTGCGGAAGCGGAACGGAAGTGAGGATAGAAGGCACCGACGGTCCTGTCCTCAACTTCGCGCGCGGCGATTCGGAAGGGAAGATGCACGTGAAGATAGCAGACGGGGCGCGTCTCTACAGCCATTCGAGCCAGGAGAGCGTGTATGTCGCGAGCGGCTCCGGCGTGAGCGAAGTGACGATAGAACTCCAGAACGGCGGACGGTTCCATCCGGACAACTGCGACACCCAGTTTGGGCGCAGCGGCAACACGGCGCGCATGTTTGGCGACGGCGGCAAGGTTGACGTCAACAGGCACGACTTCTACCTTGTTGGCGACAGCCTAGGAGCGGTCGCGACGGTTAACATAACAAACGGCGAATTCAAGGCTGGGTACGTCCGCGCAGGAAGCGGCGGCTGGGCCAACGTACCCGCAGCATCGTCGGCGGTTTTCGAGCTTGTCGGCGGCAAACTCGACGCGAGAGGCATCATTGCTGGCAAGGTGAATAGCTTCAGGGCCATGCTTGATGGCGTTCGCATCGAGTGCGACCAGGATCAGGACGACTACTTCAAGATCGACGGCTACGTTGGCGGGGAGGTGCCGTTCATTCTTGGCGCGGGCGGGGTGAGCTTTGTCAACGACAAGCGCATAGGTGTTACGACTTCGCTTGCCGGCGCGGGCGGCATCACGGTCGAAAAGGGGACT
>Ga0256405_10003562_pt1 | contig 31803 bp, 20 predicted proteins | sample RumenRJG_02DNA_FD_189096 | JGI IMG/M metagenome (GOLD analysis project Ga0256405, IMG submission 189096) | Bovine rumen microbial communities from Lethbridge, Alberta, Canada - RJG_02 | ecosystem: Host-associated > Mammals > Digestive system > Stomach > Rumen | place: Canada: Alberta...
CAGATAGCGATTTGTGATCTTTTCCATAACATACTTCTGCTATTTCTGAAAGTGAAACATAATCGACACAAGAGCGTTTTAAGTGATTGTATTTTGAATAGGCGATAGCTTGTAAATTATCATTTATCTGTACTTTGCAATCGATTGAATCAGACATGGAATCAAGAATTGAAACTATGGTGTCTTGTATTGACTTCAAAGGCAGGTCAATATTCATGTTCATAATGTCATTCGGATGTACACGATACACCTTCATCCCAGTTACATATTGTTGTAAACTCGCAATGAATTTGGGGTTGTGGAAGTAATAGTTCAGGTAGGCAGGATTTACCTTAGTTTTGTCCTTAATGTGGATTACTGTTGTTTCCATACCTGCCACAAAGGGATGATTATCGGGATTGATAATCAGCGTACAGTGCCCCAGATCATCTACCGTTTCTGAGGTCAGAGTAAATACAATATCTCCATCTTCCAGGTATTGTTCGGATTTAATTTTCGAATCAACATCGATTTTGATTATCTCGGTGTATTTTTCATTCAAATCCAATCTGAAATCGTAGAGCTTGTAAAGATCACCATAGTGCAAATAAGGAATCTCCTTTTTACAAGAGGTGTTGTCTCTGGGGACCTGGAATCCTTTGCTCCAGGAGCATATGTCTCCCAATTTGCACATGGTCATCTTATTGCCTCAGATTTTGAAGCCGAGCGCTTCTAAGTTTTTCTTAATCTCCGCTTCCAGCCTGTGGGATTCCTCGAAGAGCTGTCCCAGTTCGGAGGTCAGTCTCTTCATCTTCTCCTCATAGGGTTCAGAATCTTCCTCCTCGGGAGCGAGTCCGACATACCTTCCGGGAGTGAGCATGTATCCGGAATCTGCAACATCCGCAATCGATGCAGCCTTGCAGAATCCTGCCACATCCTCGTAATCCTTGCCGGCAAGCCAGTTGTGGTAAGTTCCGGCAATCTTCTGGATATCGGGATCGTCGATGGTCTTATGGGTCCTGTCGTACAGCCTGCCCATCTTCCTGCAGTCGATGAAGAGAATCTGGTCCTTGGTGGCATCGGCCCTCCTGACCTTGGATTTGGAGCAGAACCACAGGCACACAGGGATTCCGGTGGAGTAGAACAGCTTCTCCGGTAGAGCGATGATGCAGTCCACCACATGCTTGTCAACCAGATTCTTTCTAATCTCTCCGTCACCGTTGGTGTTGGACGTGAGAGATCCATTGGCAAGAACGAATCCTGCCACACCGTTCTCGTTCAGGTGGTACAGGAAGTGCTGGATCCAGGCATAGTTGGCATTGCCCCGGGGGACTCCGTAGATCCACCTCGGATCGTTGGTGACTTTCTCGGCACCCCATTTGTCCTGGTTGAACGGCGGGTTAGCCATGACGAAGTCTGCCCTGAGATCCTTGTGCTGGTCGTTCAGCAACGAATCCGCATTCTCGTGTCCGAAATCGGCGGTAATTCCCCTGATTGCCAGGTTCATCTTAGCCAGCTTGAGCGTGGAAAGGGTGTATTCCTGTCCGAAGATGGAGACATCGGTCCTGTTGCCTTTGTGGGCATCAACAAGTTTCATGGACTGAACGAACATTCCTCCGGAACCGCAGCACGGGTCGAATATGCGGCCGTGAAGAGGCTGGATCATCTCCGCGATGATCTTGACGATGGGCTTGGGGGTGTAGAATTCTCCTTTTCCCTCTTTGGAGGAGAACTTGGAGAGGAAATACTCGTACACGCGGCCGATGATGTCCTCTTCATCATCTTTGGTGAGGTCCAGCTTGTTGATGATATCGATGAGCGAAGCAAGCTTGGTGTTGTCCAGGTCCACTGTGACGTAGAAGTTGGAAGGAAGCGCACCAACGAGCGGGGGGTTCTCCTGCTCGATGAGTGCCATTGCCTTGTCTATCTTCAGTCTGAGATCGGGCTGTTTGGCCTGCTCGACGATGTATGCCCACCTGGACTCGGGCTGGAGGTAGAACACGTTGTCCTTACCGTATGCGAACTTCTGATCTACAAAGGCTTTTGTTTCTTCGTCAGCCAGAAGTTTCTCCCTCTGACGGATGAACCTGTCGTTCACGAACTTGAGGAAGATCAGTCCGAGAACCACCTGCTTGTAAACAGGGTACTCCACGGATCCCCTCATCTCGTCTGCTGCACTCCAAAGGGCCTCCTCCATAGAGACCTGTTTTTCCTCTTTCTTCTTGGCTACCCTTGCCATAAAATCACTTTCAAATCTTGTTAAGTGTATTTATTCGCTAGCGTGTTATTTTTCAGTCAGTCTCAATATCCAGTCATCCCGATATCGTATGGGCCAATCGTTTTCACCTTATCTCCATCAACCCATTTGATACGGTATTTGCAGACGAGGCCATCGGGGACATCCCCCATGTTAACGCATCTGCAATCCAGAGGCATTTTTACCGTTTTGAGGGAGAAATCCTCCCCGGAAATGACGGTTAGCAGTTCCACAGAAACGTCTTTGAGTTTCTCGTATGGCACGTCTACGATGACGTAGACGCTTTCAATGAAGTTCTTGCAGGTGGAACGGATCTCGCCCTGATTCCATTCTAGGGTCTCCTGATCCCTCATGAACCAGCCGTCTTCGAGATCGACACCGTTCGATGAAGCATATTCCTCCAGTTCAGCCTTGTGCTTGTCGAATTCCTCTTCTTTGGCCACTCTCTGTGCAGGAGTCATCTCGGAGCGATTGAACTGGAGATTGCGGTATTCCTGTTCAAGTTTCCTCCTTTCATCAAGAACTATCCGGGTCTTTTCTTCCTTCTGGCCTTCTACAAGGTATTTGGTCTGTTCCAGATAGTTCCGGGCATCGTCTTTGGTTTTGAATTTACCCATAATGACGGCATCGAAGTATTCTTTCACATAGCGATTGATTTTAGAATCCTCCGAATTCTGGTAGGCTTCCATATATCTGTAGAACGTGGGGCGGGAGATGCCGAGCATATCGGCAACGAATGAAATCGGCGGCCCGTCTCTGATGAGTTCGTTTAGGTTTTGTCTTGCCATGAATATGTAATCCGATGGGGGGTTTATAACCGTTCGGGTTTTGTAAATTTACAGTTAACACACGGTATAATGTCCGCATATTTCCTATTTTTTTAGCATTGGACATCTAATGAACAATACTTTTGTAAGGTGTAGAAGTAAAAAACAGATTGTTAATTCATTTTTGTAATAAATCTCGTAGAATCAAGTTTGAAATCTAATGTTGTGGACACTCGTCAACTTGTCCGCTGGACAGTGTCGGTGAAATAGAGGTAATGCTTGTCACACGTTGTGAAAATCGAGAATATCGTCTGCTCCGGTTCCTTCAATCAGGAACTGAACCTTATGGCTCTGGCCAGGGCAGGCCTTATCGATTACGATCCCGAGATGTACCATGGAGGATCATCAAGACCAACAATCGCTCCATAACCCTCTATCGCACCGGTAAGTACATCATGCCGGGCATAAAATCAATCGAGGATATGCAGGAGACCTTTCAATCAGTGAATAAGATTCTTTCCGAAATCCTGGACGTCTCGCTGTTCGATGAACCGGGAATCAGAAACCTGGTGTGTTCATCCAACGTTGGATACCCTCTCGACCTTTCCAGAATCTTCGTCGAACTGCTGAACCTCGATTACGACATATCCTATGAACCGGAATCATTCTCGGGACTTATCGTAAAGACGGAAGAATGTACTTACAGCGTCTTCACCAGTGGCAAGTTCCTCATTCTTGATTGTAAAGAAATAGCGATTGTCAATGAATGTGAGAATGGATTCCTCGAATTATTTTTAATCACCAATGACTCCAACATTGACTAAACTTAGGCGATTTTTAATCAGTCTCGTTAATGTCATCATCATTTTTATCGAATCTGTACTGATTTATTTTTGATTTGTTGTCTCATTTTGCCAATGTTCTCTTAATATCAAACACCACAGTTAGTTACACTCCAACAAATAAGAGGAATCAAGAACAGATAGATCTTTAGATCTAATCAGCGATAACGTCCTCATGAGAATGTATTCTCCAGCTACACCGAACGTAGACTCTATTATTCACAATACAAACATTAAACTACCCAGATTCCAGCGGAAAAAAACTTGGGAGGACAAAAGGAGATTTGAACTCTGTATAAGCCTTTTCAAAGGGTATCCTCTCGGAACTATTGTTCTCAAAGAAGACACTATTCTTGGTAAAGACAATATAAAAATGAACGTCTGCTGGTTGTTAGACGGTCGTCAGCGCAGAGATACCTTCGAAGAAATGCAAGATCCTTTGAAGATTTACCAGTGGGCCGTAGAGTATCTCGACATAAATAAAAATGATAAGATACCAGATATTCGTGCTAATTTCAAAAGGAAAATTTATGAGTACCTCCAAGAAGATGAAGATGCAGAGAAATCAGAGGGCGAATCCCCCAATACTGAGCCATCGCCTGTAATACAAAAGGATCCTGAGGATACAGCACAAGATATACCCGATTCTATTGTAATGAGTGAGGGTATTCAACAATTATTAGATTTGATATGTCAAGTGCATAGTAATGTTTCTGGAAAAGATAATTTTACCAATCCATTCTGTTTCGAAGGGCTTAAAACATATTATATGGAAAATGGTAAGGTTAATTCTAAAAGACTGTATCAATGGATCAAAAACCGTTTCATTTTAGATGAAAATATCGATTCGCTTACAACAGAGGATATTTTTGATAAATTTGACAATGCGCCGGAGTCTCTTAAAGAACGTATTGCCAATAGTCTCCCAGAATTAAAAACATCAATAAAAATGGTAAAGACCATTTCTGGAGTGTTAACTTCGACTGAAATTCAGCAGATTACTCTCACTGCGTCCTGCAATATGTCCGATGCCAGGAAAATATTCGAGATAATCAATACGACGGGAGTTGCTTTGACTGGAGCAGAAATAATGTCTGCCAAACCCGCATGGAACGCCAAATTGCCCATTAGCGACGAAAAGATGATTAAGTCTATTGCGGAATTGTATAAAGGTCTTGACATAGATATACAATTCTACGTGAAATGGGACGTTGTTGCATCGCTCGTATTCCGTTTAAACGAGGTTTCAGATTTTATCTTAGGTTCCATCAGGGTTCCAAATCCCACGATGAAGAAGAAATCATATAAAATCAAAGCCAAAGAATTGGAAAAAAAGATGACGGCAGGATTCAAACTTATGAGTGCATATCATCTAAAATCCATTACCAAAGACGATATAGATAAATTGCCCGCATACGTTAAAACAGGCGAGACAACCGATTTAGAAAATGAGATAGTTGACGTTTGTAAATTATTAACAAGTGATGATCCGTTCTATCGTTTAGATACATATCATCTATCAATGTGTGATTATCTTGGATTTACTGTAAGTATAAACTATCTATTTTTAATGATTAATAGGTGGAAGGAACTGAATAAGCCGACCCAGAAAAACAGTGCCAAATACAGGGCGTTCATCTTGGATTCGAGGATACTCTTCGATAAAATGGTATATGAGTATGTTACCAATATTTGGAAAGGTTCTAGTGATTCCCGCTTGAATCGTAATTTAACCTCTGACCATTCTATTGCATTTAAAGCAATACCAGATTCAGAATGGGATACTCTGATAGATACTGTATATGCTGATAATGAAATCAACGGGCAGCGCCCATCCACCGCAGCTTTAAAGGCGTTATTGGTCTATTTTACAATGCTTCGTGGAAAGAAAATGGATGCATCTCTAACAGAACCTATACAAATAGACCATATAATTCCAAAATCTAGATTCGTCGGGGACTATGAAAGTGATCCTTTCAAAGACTCGCTCTATAATTATGCCTTCCTTCCAAGAAAACTAAATTTGGATAAATCCGGCAATCCTCTAAAGGACTTGTCCAATGAAAAAAAGAGAGATATTGCCTCTTTGGAAGACATCTCAGAAGAAATCATTGATAAAATGGAAACACCTGAATCTAAAACTTTGTTGATTGAGGCACGCGAACATATCATTGATGAGGTAAAAGCACGTAGAAAAGAATTTGTAAAAACAGAAGGGGCGTGGACTATAAGTTAAACTATCCACCTACTTAACAATCATCTATTAAAAAGAACAAAGATGAAAAAGTCAGACTATTCCTCGCGGTAGGATAATCCTCCATTATCCAACACGGTCAAATATACTGTGTTGGATAATGGATAAATCAATTATTAATCTCATATCCCTTCAAATGTTCAAGAACTGATCATCCATCATAATAAAATGCGGGTTTATAATCTGTATTTCTTGATCCATTACGGGAATATTTGAATTTGTATCCCTTTTTTCTTAAATCTTCAATTGTCTTGAAAGCATAGCCAATATCCGGCACCCATAAGCAACCATTTTTCGACCTGTTGTCAATAAAAGTTACCTTATTAGCATTAAGGGACGCTACAATCTCATCTTTCTCAGTATTATCTGGCATCGAATTAATCGAGGTGGATGATTCGGGAGTAACCGATTCGTGAGATATTGCGTTCCTTTGAGTTTTTGCTCCGCCGTCATAATGAATTGCAGGATCCACAACAGTTTTGAGTGCTTCGTTCATTAGTTCATAATGTTCTGGATTGAATTCATTGATGAAACGTGATGGCTCGCCGGCATATGTCATTACCAACTGTATTTTTGCACGAGTAATCGCTACGTAAACCAAACGTCTAAACTCGGAATTAGTTTCGGCTATTGCCGTTTCATAATCAACTTTTTCGGAATCCTGGTCCGGATTGTTTATCAAAGAGTTGATTATGCTCTCGCTAGATGGCGGGTAAACACCTTCTTCGAAATATGGCACAATCACGTTAACGAAACCTAATCCTTTTGCACTATAATTAGTGATTAGTTTTATGCCGTGAGAGAATGTATTAAAATCCTTATCCTTGAAGAATTCACATCTAACGCCGTATTTTAATAGCTCTTTTTGAAATTGATGTAGATGTTTGTGATCTGGACATAGGATGGCTACATTAGATTGTTCACTGTAGTTCAGCAATTGCAAAGCTGTTCTGCAAATAAATTCCAGCTGAGATGCCTGGTCTACGCATTTGATTATCCATGGTTTAGGTCCTGGAATGGGCGACATTTCGTTTTCATAGATGTCTTCTTCTTCGAGAAGACTGTCATCTACCCTTTTCAAATCACTGGAGAACAAATCTATTTCTTTGGTTCCTCTGAAAAACACATTTAATTTCTTTACATGGGGAGTTATTCCGAGATCTCTCTTGAACGACCAACGGTGACCATATATGCTTTGATTCTTGTCCATAGCAATGTCGATGCGGCCCACTGCGAGTTTCAAAAGAAGTTTCATCTTTATCAAAGACAAATCTTGAGCCTCGTCGATCAGAAGATATTCAAATTTATAATCTAGCGGGATCTCATCAGCCTTGGTTCTGTAAAGATTTGCGTACTCACGATCCCATTCCAATAGATTTCTTTCTACCAATAACTGATTATATTTGCAAAAGATTCTGAATGCAATTAGACGTCCAGTTCTTCCCATGTGTACATTGTATTTTTTACAGCGGCCTTCACGAGACATTGACAAGTATTTGTCTTTATCATCATCATCGACAATACCGTTCTGATACATCCACAGTATTTCTTCTGCCCAGAATTCGGCACTCCGACGATAATAAGGGTGGTCCAAATCAGAAAATGTGGACAAAACGGTTTGTACTAACTCCAGACGAACTTCATTGCTAATTTGTTCCGGTCTTTTTGAACGCATACCACTACCAGAAAGGGTTCTTAAATCGCTGCAAAGCTTTGATAGGTATAGATCCACGTTTGAAACTTTTATATAATCATCATAGGGGGCATAATCATCATCTTCGTTAGATCCAAATCCTTTCCGATCTTCTATTAAATGGACCCCGTTTTTCTCAAAAACTTGACGTATACCTTGTGCCAGAGTCTTTGTATAAGTCATTATACCTATGCGATCTTCAGACTTTGATTGAATCAACTCCTTACGATATTCCAAAGCACGTTTGATGACCATCATGCTCTTTCCGGCACCTGCGGTACCTTTGATAACTAATATTGAGTCGGCATCGTAATCTATGCATTTCTTCTGTTGTTCGGTAAAACCCATTCTCTTTCCGTCAGAATCAACCATAGAATACTTGTCTACATTAAGCATCAATCATCCCCCAATAATCCAAAATCATTCATTTTAGCTATTAAATCTTCTTTGGGCTTACGTTTTTCGAATTCTTCAATAGGTGTATTTGGCACATCGATTACCTGTGACCATTCTTTTTTAACCTGTTTCCAGAAAATCACATCAATTTTCATCAGAATCCTCCCCATTTATAGATCTCAAACAGTATTCTTTATGCGGGCAATATCTACAAGATGTTACATTCGGAACCACATGGAGAAGATCGGTTTGTCTAGAAACTGTTTCCATCGATTCTTCAATTTTTTTCAGTAAAGGAGCTGGGAAATGTATCCCTAATCTCATATCCGTATACCGTTTTCCATGATATAGTGAGCAGTTGGTAGATATATTGTTCTGACTGCGATCGGTTATGTTCCTTTTTTCAATATCGCGCAAATACGGGAACAATTCGAATACCTGCTCTTCAATATACTTAGAGGAATAACCTCCGTTCTCATGAATTTTTTTGATAGATTCTATAAGTCCCCCTATGGCAAAACTATAATGGAACTCACTCGAAAAGGACGGGTTTTCAGCTAGTAGATACCCATACATATAGCGCCGAGGACAGGTATTCAAATCCCAAATCTCTTCCGTTATGGAAGTACGAAGCTCGAAGGGTTTCAGCAACGGTCTGCTGCTATAGGATTCATTCCCAAAACCAGAATTATCAATAACGTTTCCGCGCTTTTCGATTTTGATTGACGCTGCCTTTGAAATCAGCGAAATATATGGTGAAGGAGAGTGTATTTTACCATCATCACAAACCCATGATAAAGTAACCGTTCCGTGATCAAAAGCGCTGTACAGAAGGAATCTTTTGAGAATCGAGCCCGTCTTCGTAATGAATTTGACATTATTGATTAATGGGTACTCATCTGTTTCTCTCTGATGTTTGATCAGTTTTTCTATTTCATCATTTGTTAGCGGCCATACATAATCATTCTTTTTGCCGGGTATATTCTCCTCACCGCAAAAACATACGTGACTGTTGCCCTTATTTCCCCCGATTTCATAAAGCGGCCTTACCCAACCGTTTTTATCTCCACCATTATTTTGCAAGCTCTCATTAGAAATGAATGATAGGATAGCATCCACCAAGTCTGAAAGGTCATATTTCACAACATCGTTTATTTTCAGCACACGGTCAAGGATATTCTTCAGCTGATCCAATTCATTTTTTTGCCCGACAGTGGAACAGTTGGTCTGTAACAGATGAATGAGTCTGTCGGTGTGTTCCTTTATGCCTCTGGGTGAACCGTCATCGAACAGTTTCTTCGCAATATCAATAAGGTTCTCTATCAAACCGATGATTAATTCGACTCTCTCTAGCGGAATCGAAAAAATACTGAAATTGAGAAACGGATTGCCCAATATGTTTTCGAATCTTCTGATTTTAGGATCATCGTTGTTTGAAATAAATTCGGAAACTACATCAACGTGGATCTGACGCAGCAATTGCAAACGATCCGTCCATTCCTTGAGGGTCTGGCAATCCTTGAAGAATAATGATACCCTGTCAAAGTCTTTCAAAATCACATCAGATGTGAACCCCTTGTAAGAAACCCATCCAGAGGCCAAACAATCGAAGAGACTATCCACAGTCAGACGCAGAGATCTCATGTCCCAATCCCACATAGAATGCAGTGCCTCGATGAATCCGCCTATTGGGTAGGAACCGAGTTTGCGTTTTTCGTATCTCTCGGGGAAAAAGCTCTGAATTAAGTCGTTAGCACCGGTAGGATCTGCAGAGTATAATGTAAAAGTGTTCGAATCGGAATCCAAATCATACACGAATGACATGATATCTTTGTATTCGACGAGCTTACAATCCATTGCCTTGGGAGTTCTGCCCTCAAGTATTTCACCAAAAGAATTGGCATCTCCGCCCGTTTCTTTGATCCATTCGGATTGTGTTGGATAGCCGTGTTGAGAACAGTAGTAATCGGTCCAGATCTGATGTGCAAAAGGATGTTTTGAACGATATGGAATCAGGAAATAAACCTCGAACCCCGCTTCGCAGATTAATCTGATCAGACGTTCCTGAATTGGAGTCAGATAATAGAACCAGTGAATCGTCACAACATTGGACTCGATTCCCTTTTCATTCATCCACCCACTAATCGTTTTTCTGAGTATCGGAACTGAATAGTCGGGAGTCATGCGAGATCTAAAGGTGTTGAAACCCTCATCACGATCTACCAAATATCTCCAAACTTCAACCAAGATCTGCAGTTCCCTACTATCCGGTGAAATATCCTCGGGGGATACTCCGGCTTCCTCCAAAAGAGTGATGCTGGACCAGAAAAGAAATGATTTCTTCCTGCATCCAGTAAGCCATAGTATCTTTTCATTATCGCTTGAAGATTCGATTTTCTCTCTGAAAAAAGATGAAATCAGAGCAAGACAGCGGATCCGATGCTCATCATTGGTCCAATAACTATAGATCCTCCGCATCAACTCTGTGAATAAACGACATGCAGGGAAATAATCGCCGTCGATCATTTTTTTGGACAATTCTTTGGAGACTGCGATCTGCAAGCCGTTACGAATCTTAGGATAAACCTGACTTTTTTGTAAAGTGTCTAATGATTCGTAAGCAATAATCTTCCTCATTGAGTGCCTCCCAGAAGTCTAGACCAGCTATACAATGCCGTTTTTGGTGGGGTTCTTACGTATATGGTAAGTTTACGTATGGCACGGGTCATTGCCACATAAAGAATGCGGGTTTCCTCGAGACATGAACGTTCGTACTCTTCTTTGTGAATCTCTTCATGATTGGAATTATAGAGTTCGTCTATACTGTCTCCAGCATCTTTGCTACTGCAATTCCACCCGATACGCTTCTTATCTCCAGATAATATAATTTCGTTCTGCATAACCTCCGAAATCGATTTGTTGTAAGGTATTATGACAGTATCGAATTCCAGACCTTTTGCTTTATGAATAGTCATCGCGTAAGCACAATCAGAACTGTCAAAACCTAAGTCTTCTTCCAGCTCTTCCCTGTTGGTTGCGATTGAGATCTTCAGATACTGACATATGTGGGGCAAATCAAGTCCGTCAACGACAAATTTTTTCTGCAAAATGGACAGGATTTTATCCAAGTTGGCCAGATATTGCTTTGTTTCGTACTCTTTTACGGATCTGCTGACAACACCTTTTCTTTCAAGAATGGTTAGATAATTTCTAACGATGGGGACGTTCCTGATTATATCCTTTATAACCGCTAACGCCGGTTTTACTTTGAAGAGATTTCTGTAGTCCCCCCAATTTGTCTTTGAAAGGTACCCCTCCAGATAATCCATGACCTCTGCCCTTAATCCATTGCACTCACTGAGGGCTTCTCCATCGAGTTCTATGTCCTGCCTGCAATACGGTGTAAGGAAATAATTGAATAGTGAAATGGGGTCCCCAGGATACAGATAGGAATTCAATAAAGCATACAAGTCTCTGGCGGCATCTGATTGAAACAGAAGCTTATCGCGCCGGGCAATCATAGGGATCTTGTGTTTTTTGCAAATTTGATCTATTTCAGTAAGCTGATAATTACTTCTGACTAACACAACAACCTTATCGGAAGAGTGGCCGGTTCTACCAGGATCCTTCAATGCTGAAGAGATATCCTGGACTAAATGGCCCTCCAAATCCTTTGAACTGACTTTTTTTAAACAGAGGTCTCCCCCTGATTCTCCACAACAGGGTATCAGTTCATTATAATCCGATAACAGTTTAGAGCTTACCCAATTTCTGAAGAATACATTCATGTCATTGAGGATCTTTCCATAAGAACGGTAATTACGAACCAGATGGCCCTTGATTAACTCGTTCTTCACGTGATCGGGCAAATACTCCATAAGCGTATCGAATGCAGAATCATCCGCCCCCCTGAATCTATAAATGCTCTGTTTGGGGTCGCCTACAACGAATAGCTCTGGATTTTTCAGTGCACAAATGGAAGATAGCAAGCGTATCTGATCATCGCTGGTATCCTGAAATTCATCCACGAAAAGATATTGCAAATTGAATTCGGATGCATTTCCTACATAGCTTTGCAAAGATTTAGCCAATTCATGTTGAAGATCGGCAAGTGAAACGCTGTTTTGTTTCAGCCTGCGATCGGCCAAATCATTCTCAACCGTTCTTAGCGTTTCTTTCAAGACTTTTTGAAAGCGGATTGCGTCTTTACTATCTGCAGAACCCCAATCCAGATCATAGCAGTCAATACCAGAATATCCCCTGGTTGCGAGTTTTTTGTGGAACTGTTTAATCATTTTCACCGCGTCATAATACTGGGTTCCCAAACAGTTTTTGACACTTTTTCCTTCAATGTAGAGGCTATCGAGAGCTTTCTCGATTGAATCATTTATCAAAGTAGATTCTGAACTGATGTTGACCTTATCACCATAACCCCGTGACGTACCCATAAGGTTCAATACTCTGTGAGAGAAGCTATCGATCGTAGATATCTGGATTTGACATATGTTTTCCAGCATCTCAAGATATTTGATCAAATGCGTCAACTCGTAACGATTAATGACTGCCTCCTGCAACCTGGTTCTCATTTGGTTGGTGGCATCGTTGGTGAAGGTAATCATTGTAATACTCGATGGATCGGCACCTTTTACATGGATCAAGTATAGGATACGGTCTATCATCACGTGGGTTTTTCCTGTACCGGCACTTGCTGTGATAATCAAACCATGGCTGTTACAATGCTCAATACGGTACTGTTCCAAATTAAACGAATTGACAGAAGATACTATTTTCAAAAAGAGCGACTCGTCTTTTTGATAATCTCCATCAACGACCATTAGATTTGTTTTGCCAGCGTATTCATACAACTGAAGCAACCTGAACTTTACAAACTCCGGAAATCTTGAAGATAACTGAGATAGACCCTTCCTCTCACCGAACCAAATCACCTTAATGCCGGAACTGAGCCAATCCTCTATACTATTCAATTCGTCAGCAACAGTATGACCGCAAATCAAAACAGAATATAACGGACGACTCATGTAACCAACCTACCGTTTTAACGATCTTTAATTCTTATGACGAATGATTTTACAGGAGTTTTTTGGTTTTTAGGGCGTAATAACGGACGTATCTTCGTTAGCAATTAAAACGCCGATCAAATCATTCAGAGATGCCCTATCTTTCCAGAAATCGTAATCACACACGATTATCAACCTATTCTTGGCTCTAGAAACAGCCGTATTGATTACATTTAATCCATCATAGGGTTCAAGCGAACTGGTGAACCTGAGTTTTACATCTCTGTCTGTAGTATCGTTATCACAAACGCTGATGATTACTGTATCCCATTCCCTCCCCTGAGAACTGTGGATAGTCATCACATTATTCTCGAATTTGGAAGGCAACACCTTTTTGATTGCATCCCTTTGCATTTTGTACGGAGTAAGGATGACAAAATCCTTGGAGGACATTCCGGATTTTTCGATGAAATCTTTGATCGCATTCCGCTCTCCCAAATTCAATCTCTTGTTGCCATTGTTGTTTTTGACATCAATGCAAACCAACTGCAGAGGGTTGTCGGCACAACCCTGGATGCCGTTTTTGTATACGCATGTGTCCAGAATTTTTCCGAGATTGCGGCCGAATCTATGCGAAATTGTCAGATCTATCTCCTTAGTCTCTGTGAAAATAGGTGGCAGATCATCAAAATAAGCTTTGGCAACCGAGTCGAAATCGAGATGCAACAGAGCTTCGCAGTACAAAGCAGGCATATCCCAGAGGTAGGAATTCTCCATGTATCCTTTCCTTTCGTACCATACTTTGATGTTTTCTTTATCGATCTCGCAAACCGGCGGTAGCTGTTTATGATCCCCAAGCATAGTTATGGGGCGACCGGACATGAAAATAGGTAAAGTCTGGATAAGATTGGAATAACCGACTTCGTCTATGAACACATGATCCATAGAAATGATGTTCCCTCTTTCGAACATACCTTTACGGCGTGTCATCAAAGTGAAGGGGGTCATCGCAATCATTTTCACGGTTTTTATTCTTGATTCTGTGGTGAATGCTTCGAGTTCAGCCAGCTTCTCGTTGTTCTCGGTAATTTTAGATTCGATGTACTCATCGGATTTGTCCTGATACTGAATAATGCTTAATTCAGGACGGTTGCGTTCCATCAGATATGCCACGATACGGGGCATTTGAGAGCGAAGATTGAACTCGTCGACATTATCGCAAATAAATGCAAAATCCTCATTCTGTGCGATTGTATCTTTAATGCCATTCCAAATAGACATTATCCTGGATTGTAATTGTTTAGACGTGTCTCCCTCGGAATCTATCTTCGAATAAAGATCGCTGATTTCAGTAAATTTAGGCTTGAGTGTATCAAGTTTTCTTTCGTAGAGAAGTCTGGAAAGAACACGGTTAGATTTTCTTAGCACGCTAACCTGCGCATCAGCAGTCTTTTTCTCGCATAGTTCAGGATAATCTTTGAAGAATCCTGCTGTTGATACACCTAACCGGAGGATATCTTTTGAAGGGTCCACATACTGATGCTCAGGATCGTCTTGCTCTATTACCTTCAGAATACCTCTGAGAACCTGCTCCACAGCATTATTTGTCGGTGCCATAACTGCAACACGTTTTCCCTGCTTCAGGTAAGCTAATACTGAAGTTGCCAGAACGTATTGTGTTTTCCCCGTACCAGGGGCGCCCCAAACATAGGACATCTTAGAATTGAGTATGGTATGAACCGCTTCACGTTGCTGCTCAGTAGGTTTAGAATTCTTGGGGAATGAATAATCAGCATGGGAGAAAGACGGTTGGGTTTCAGGAAATTTCAGTAGATCCCCGTATTCCTCGTATATGGATTTAGTCCACTCAATAAGGAACTTCATATCGGTTATGACCTGAATATGATCATCACTAGTCTGACTGACCAACTGATTCAATTCTGGGCTGAGAAATGCCTGAATAGTCATAGATTCTTCATCATAATTATCAAAAGACACTTCTTCGAAGAAATTCCCTTTGCCATCGATATGTAAACCCAAACCGTTTAAATCGCGGAGCCTGCGGGTTAATGTGAGAATGAGATAATCCTCATGACGAGCGAGGTGGGCTAATTCGTCGATGGAGGTTGCGATTGTCTCTTCACCACGTTTAGCACCTTTTTGCATCGCGTTTATCTGCTCAAGCATATCGTCGCACGCTTTTATGCAGACATTTTTCAATTCAGAAAGATCTTCCATGTATACACCTCAATCATTCTGGATTATCACTCTGGTCTGTCTCGTGGACTGAACAGTCATCTCGCCCTTGAATTCATCCACTTTCATATGAGTCAAGAATACATGGGAATCCGGTTCGATTTTGAAATCGTCCCAAAATGTTACTCTGATCGGAATGCCATCGCCAATAAGCTCACCTTTGAAAATTGTTTTAGGTTCGCCGCGTACAGTAATGTTGAACGGGTCTACATAAGCGATGAAACATGACAATGTCACATCTGGCATCCCGACCTGAAGATCGCGGAACGCGGTAATCTCATCCTCACTAATGACAGATTCCAACGCCTCTATGGCCTCGTCAGAACTATTAAATGAACGCAGTGTAGCGTATTTTGCATTCTCGAGCGGCAAAAGATATTTGTCGAGATATTTTCTCAGTTCGGAGTCTATACATTGTTCATCTATCTCGGGAAGAACAGTTTTCAATGCAGAAACCTGTTTTTTTATTTCATCCTCGCTGATAGTTTCCAAATATAGTCCTCCTCAGACAGACATCCGTATGGATATAATTATTCTTCTTTGTTCATTCTTGCTTTTAATCTTCCCACCGAGATCTTGTCTTCGATTTTCAGATACTTTTCAAGTTCTGGATCGAGTTCTCCTCTTTTCACAAGAGCTCCAATCCTGGAGTGATTGGGCATTAGATACTCATTCTCTTCACCCATCTCGGATACTTTCATTCTGAAATGCTCCCAATCGGAGTTATCGCTGTCGATTGTGCGGTTTCTCTCAATTGGCGCATCAACAGACGAACCTGCAATTACATCACAATGTTCGGTTTCAGCAATCTTGACCAGTTCGGCTTGAATTCCTTTGATATCACGATTTAGCCTATTCCTCTCGTTCTGCTTTTCTACGAGATCATCAACTAATTTTATGCCGTCTTCGATGGTCAATACCTTAGGTGGAACGTATTTCGGGCAAATCGATTTGTATGTGCAGTAATCGCAATGCGGGTTCTTACCGATAGGGAATTCCTCAGATGCCTCGATCTCCTTGATCAACGCAACAATCTCTTCAACAAGATTATTCAGCTGTTCGGGTGACCTGGATGATTCCACTGTAGCTTTATCGCCATCGAAACGCAGCATATGCCATATCAATTTCACATCCTTCGCATTGGGGAACTTCTGCCTTACCCACACGGCGTACATGGCGAGCTGCTCGTCCTCATCAGCCACAGACTGCGATTTGGCCTTCTTGTCGGTCTTGTAGTCGCAAACATAGTAGATGCCGTCCCTGTAGGCGAGTTTGTCGATCCTGACATAGTATGAGTTGCCGTCCGGGAGGAGCAGTTCGTCATCCGTCTCCACTCCGAGAACGGTCATATCGTCTTTTAAGAAGATGTCCCTGTAGTACCTGGAGAGCATTCCTTCACCTTGAAGGCGAAAATAATCCTCGCTGTAGTTCTCATCGACATGCATCACCTTCTCCTTTGCGTACTTGGCTTTCCAGTTTGCGTTGTAATAATCAAGGAATTCCTCCTCGGAGAGGGTTTTGCCGTCCATACGGGCTTTATAGAGAGCTTCCAGAGCTTCGTGGCACCTCGATCCCAGGAATGTGGCATCGGTGCTCCGAAAGGGATCTTCGATATCATCGATGTACTTGAGCTTGTACTTGTAGGGACATTCCCTGTAACAGTTGAGCTGGGTGATGGAATACTTCGTCATGATACCACGTTCATCCGGCGATTTTATCCGCTGCCCGCTTCAGACCGAATTCGATGCTTGTCTCCGCATCATTGTTGAGTGTAATCCAGCTCAGCGTGCAGACCTCATGTTCGGCCCCGTTACCGTCGGCCTCTGTGATGCTGATGTACGGCATGTCATCTCCGTCCACCACTTTTGTACCTTTCAGCGAATGGCCGTCGAATTCGAACTCCCCCAGATACCTGTCCGAGACATACAGCGGGAATTCGTATGCTGGATCACCGTATTCGGAGCTCTCGTAGAGGTATACCGTGTCCCCGTCGCAGACTTCACTATAGATGTCGTTCAGGACATCATAGAGGATCTCTGTCGCCTCGCCGTTATCCAGAACAGTGGCATCAATGAACAGGGAAAATGACATCGCCTTCGCACTCAGTCTTTCGTCGAGCGCCCTGCTGAACCTTACGTTGAAGGACATTCAGGCCACCTCCAACGCCTTGCGGATCTTTTCTTTGGCGATTTCTTCAGGCATAAGGTCGCAGATAATACAGATGGGGGCCTCGTAATGCCCTGCGATGTAAACACTGAACATATGCTCACTACCTGCACTGGGGTCGTGAATACAGTTTACTTTCACACCGTCGATGACGATGCCCTTCGATAATCCTACACAATCCAGTGCGAATGTATGGCTGACGCATTCATCAGTCTCAGGTTCTGCAATAAGCATGCTCTTGAAATCGAGATATTGCCAAACATCCGCACTCATTCCCCTCATGTATTCATACAATGCAGCGGAGGGGCTGTCGGCTTCAATCTCGAAAGGAAGATCGTCTATGATCTCTTCCATCTTCTCACTGGTCGAATCATCGAATTGGATGGAGTATTTCCTCTTGGGCCCGTTGCCGTTAAAGACGGGTCTGCGGAGTTCCAGAGGGAAGCCGTATGTCTTCCACTTCGTCTTCCCGGTCAGTAGGAGATCCAGCCTTCCTTCAACGATTTCGTTCAGGGACAGTTTGCTGACTGTGAGAAGATAGAAATCCCTGCCATCCTCTCTCAGATAGATGTCCACATACTGGTGGAAAGACTGGTTCTCGCACGGTCTTCCGACCAACGTATATCTGCCGAAACCGAACTGACCCAGACACCTATCGTTATCATTGATCATAAAGTCGAAACACAGTTCGGGATTCTCGTTGGTGAAGGATATCACATCGCCATCTTTGAGCAGATCCACTATGCTTGGTAGAGCGGCCTCGAGCTGATGGAAGCACTCATCTTCTGTTGCATCCGTCGCCATTTCCAGCATGTGGGAAAGACCCAGATTCTCGAGTCTGTTGACTATTTCCTGATTGTATCTGATCTTTGTTGACATGTCTTACCTCCTTCATCAGTCCCTAATTGGAACCGGGAATCCGCTTTCCTCTGCAGCTTTGATGAATCCGTCGAGTGTGTCCCTAATCTTCTTCGCCTCGGAGGGGCTGAATTCCAATACAAACTGTCCCTCCTCGGTCTCGAACTTCATCGTCATCTTGGGCTACGGACACCATGCCTCGTCGGGATCGTCGAAGACAATCTTGCCGCCCATAGCATTCTTCTTCCTCCTGAACATCTCTTTACCTCCGATTCATTCTGCGGGACAGAATTCGATCCTTCCCTTCGCATCTGCAACTGCATCCCAGGTGACGGAATCCACGAAGGGGATGTACCTCTCCAGTCCCATAACGGTCATCAGACCGTCCTTGCAGATAGTCTTACCCCTATCGCTCGGAACGAACTCCACCTTGGAGCGGTCCACCGAGAAAAAGGTCTTGTAAGTGCCGTCTTTGAACTCCGAAGAGTACAGCTTGTCGCCGGAGACGCGAAGCGCCTTGAATTCGGACGGCTGATTGTCTCTGGATTTGACTGCAGGGCTGTAACTAACAGAGTTCTCCGCATTCCTGAGGCGGATCTTCAGCTCATTCACCGAGTCTTCTGCCTCCCCCATCTTGAGAAGATACTCATCATTCTTCTTCTCGAGGGATTCGATTACCGACTCCAGTTCCTTGATGCGGATCTCATATTGACCGCTGCTTTCCTCCAGGCGAGCTTCTATCTCCTTCTCGACCTCCGGCCTGTACTTCTCCTCCATAAGAGCCAGCATGTCATCGCGCTGGTTCTCCCAGAGGGCATCGGTGATGCCTTCGAGCTGGTCCATGGTGAGCCCGTACAGCATCGCCGCATCGACCTTCATCAGAGCCTTTCCGAAATACTGTCTGGGCGTGTTCTGGATCAGAGAGCACACCCAGGTCTCTCCGGGAAGGATCCTGCTCTCGCTGTCTTTGTCTCTGAAGACAATCCCTAGCCTGCACCTGCCGGAAATCATTCCGCGCTCGTCGTAATCGAACTTAATCACTGCGACCCTGTCGAAGATGGTAGTATCCATCTCGCTCACGTCGTATTCGCGGGCCATCATCTCGCGGAACTCGAACATGTCCATCTCAGTTGCCTCCTATGACGGCTACGGCCTCTTCTACGGGCTTATCGAGAAGTTCCATATCCGTTGCATCCTGAACGGGTTCCTCCTCGATTTCAGGGGGGTTGCAGGCCACTATAATGCTCATCTTGTCGAGATCGTGCTGCACGTCCGCCGCCCTTACGAAAGCGTGGCTCGAATTGTTTCTGAACGATGCGACCTCCACGGTCTTCCCGCACTGCTGGATCATCTCAAGGGCGGGAAGGAAATCCCTATCCCCGGAAGCGATGATTGCCGTGTCGTAATGGTCGGACATGGCGTGGAACACCATCTCCGTGGCCATGGCCACATCCACTTCCTTCTGGCAGTTCGTTTCCGGGTCGTAGCTTCCGCGAACCTTGAGTCTGAAACCAAGATGCTGAAGGCACACGTGGAAGTTTCCTCCGGATTCCTTGTTCTCCTCGGTAGGCTTACCGTCGAAAACATAGGCTGCAACGAGGGTCCTATCTCCCACGATCTGCTCCACCATCTCTTCAAGATCTACACGGAAATGCTCTGGAATCACCTTCTTGGCACCCCTCAGGATGTTCCGGAGATCTACGAATACCATGACTCTACTTTCGCTGTTCTGCTTCATTATGCACATTTGTTTCACCTGCAGCCTCTTCGACTGCATTATTCACTAGGCGAGCAGAATATTATTACATTACAATGAAATAAATGAAATTATAGAATATTTGAAATATATCAGACGCTATGCATTAACATGCCCTACGATTCCGGAAGGAAGAGACGCGTAATGATAGCCTGCGTGACGTTCGAGACGTGCAAAGTGACCGATCCCGTGAAGTACTACGGTTGCGAGACCGTACATATCATCCACTACGTCAAAGCCTCGAGCCCGAAGAAATCGGTGTTCTCCGATTTCTACGAAAGGGTCTGCGAGATAATCCGTTCGGAAAACGGAGACTCTGTGGAAATTGTGGAGCATGTGGGCAGCGTATCCGACTTCACACGGATGCTCTCGACTGTACTTTCTATCATTGAAAAAGAACAATCGGAGGGTGATTGCGACATATTCGTCAATATCTCAGCAGGATCACCAGAATATTCGGCTGCATCTGCAATAGCGGCGATGATGTCTGAAAACGTACTTCCTTTTTCGGTTAATAGTAGAGAATACTCGGTCAGCACCGATGAGGAGATCATCAGCGCATATTACCGGGATGGGAAGCCTGTTGGCCTGACCTCGGCAACATATGATCCGCGTAAAATGCCCAAATACTCAATCGATAAACCTCCGGAACACCTCATTCGTGGACTCCGCGTTCTGAAGGAGCTCAACGATAGCAAGAAAAGAGCAAAGAGTACCGATATTATACCCATTCTGAAAGAACGCGGAATATGGTTCCGCGAAAACGGTGTTGGTAGCGGAAAACAATCCGATACTGTGAACTTCCATCGTGATTACGTGTCGAAGTGGCTCGAGAACGGATGGGTTTACAAGGATACCCTTAGGAAAAGATTCTTCCTCACCGACGAAGGGGAGAATATGATCAAGACATTCTATGTCTTGGAGAACGGAAAAATAGATTTCTGAAAATACAAGAGAATATACCCTAATCCGATATTATTTCCTTCGGATTTTTGTAGCACTAAAACTATCCAGTAAGCAGAATTATTGAGGATCACAGCTATAATTCTTCAACCTAAGTTTTTAATCTGTGCTTTTTTTAGTAATTGTATATTTGGAAAGATCAAAGTATCTTTTTTTATCAGGCAAAATGGACTCATCTATATGTTGTGGATTGTCGGGATACCCTTCCAACCTTAAAATAATTTGAATATACGCAAGATGTCTTGCCGTAAAGAACATCTGTTTATCTTCAAAATCTATGGGTATTATTCCTTCTGAAAAATCATTAACGTTTAAAATATCCTGTATAAATTTATCAAATCCTGCCCTTCTTTTGAAAGCATCAAAACGATTTTTACAGCCAAAACATAAATTCACATACATTTCCTTCCATGCGTATTTAGGATTAATCTCCAATCTATGACATTGCGTATATGCAATGGGATACGCTTTATGACATAATTGACAGAAACATTTGTCATAATCTGCTTCATATGTATACTCCGCCAAATACTCTTTTCTTTCACGTTCCACAGAATGGAACTCATCTTCATAATCGACTTTTGCTATGAAACGGAATAAATTTGGTGAATTGATAAACGCTTTTTTCAAGGAAGTTTGGGCTGTTTCGTACTCTTGTTTTTCTAAAGGTTGTGAGGGAAACTCATATTCGAGTCCGAAATCGTCCGAAGTACCGTCTTCTATTTCGGAGGGATTAAGAAAATACAGTTCTGGATATTTTTCTATCAGTTCTAGAGGGATTAAACCTCTTTTATTCAAATAAAGAATAATTTCATTAAATCCCCTTCTTAACAGATGAATATCTTCAATGTCTTTTTCTTCTAATTGATTAAACTCTCCACTATCAAGATCCGAATCACAGATTTCTACAACTTCCTTTGTTAACTTCAAACAATCTTTAGCAAACTGTTCGTATCTCTTATCAATACAAATCGATTTAACAAAAGATCCATCAAAACCATTTTCTGAACTATTAATAAATCTACAGGTGTAAGATGCGTGGCCATCGATCATTAACAGAGGAATATTATCCTTCAAACCAGATAAAAATAAGCCAATTCTTCTGAATAACTCTTTGTCAGCACTATATTCTGATAAGATCCGCTCAGCCTTATCCTCGGCACTCAAACTATTATTTTGAAGCACCGCTTGGATTTCGTCAAGTTTTTCCCTATCTAATGTTTCCTGATTTAGTTGATAAACTTCTGTATTATTAGATCCGTAAATACTACGATAGTCGTCGATACTCATAATGCCTGTATTTAGGACAGGATGTTTTTCTGTAGATGCGAATGCTGAGCCAATGAACAATTTTGGTTTATAGGGTACAAACTGCAGAACATTATTGGCCGTAATCAATGGAATCAAAGGAATCTTCTGAAGCAAATCCCATGGAATTTTTTCAAATCCGATATTGGAGGAGAATCCATCGACTAATTTTTGATAGAGCTTTGCACGGAAATCCTTATCATTTGCGATTAGTTGAGTACATTTTTTAAGTATGCATTTTCCAATTTCCGCACCGGTTGCAAGAACACAACCAATTTTTTTCAATATCGGCCAATATTCCAAGCCTCCGCGATGGTCAATTACATTATATTCGAAACAATCAGAGATAGGGATGCCTTTTTCAAAAATACTCAGAATGATATCTGGAACCAATACACAGCGGTCTTTGGCAGATAATAATTCGGTTCTTCCGACGATTGGAATAATCTTCATAGATGGTAGATACTTACTCCAATACTGCATATCTAGAAATGGGTCTCTAAATGTCTCCCACTTTCCATCAGCACTGATCCCCACAAACCTTAAAACTTTGAGTTTTTCACCCTTGTTGGAGAAATAACATATAATCTCTTTCAATGCATCATATAATTCATTAACAAGTTCATAATTCCATGAATTCTGGTGCACCAAATCTTCACGTGACAACGTTAGATAGAATGGAACATCTACCAAGATGCCCTTTTTCAAAAATATCTCCTTGCCTAGAGGTAAAGTCGTATATAAGCCAGATTTATAAGGAATATCCTCTTTCGCAACGTAAATTAAAATCTTTGGTTGATCTGCAGATGGTTTAACTCTCGACGTATCATCCTTACGAGATGCAATTGCGCTCTCTGATAAATTACAACGGTGACAAAAAACATCGAAATGGTAGGTTGACTGGCCATCAATTGTAATAATCCGACGCCCGATACGGTCATCAATCCACTTATCTTCGATTGTAATCGTAGTTTCGTTTAAATTTAATTTTTTCAAATTATGAAGACATAAACATTTGCTAATATCCAAAGACTGTTTAAGATTGAAACCGCAATCGGGTTTCAATTCGAAAATCATCTCGGTTCCTCTGACATGTTTTTTATTTTCAGACTCTGGAACAGTGGGTCTATCTGCCAACAGGCTGAAATCGAAAGGACCACTGTGGATTGTAACTTTCTCTGCGACACGAAATACAGATTTGAATCCGATCCCCATCTCTCCAGTGTGGTCACCACTTTGAAGCAATTTGCTGGAATCGAAAAAACCTGTTATAGATTTCAAATTATGTCTAGTAAAACCTTTCTCGTTTGTTACAATTTTGAACCCTTTTTCGGTTTTTGTTATACTGAAATAGGGGATGGGATTGTCAAATATACAATCGTCAGCATTCTGCAACAATTCAGAAAAATATTGTTCATCGGATTTGTTCAAACGTTTGAGGCTATCAACTAATTTACTATATGGCGTATATATGTCTACAAATGTTTGCCTTAGTTCCTGCAGTTTTAAAAAATACTCCTCATCATTAGGAATTTTTGCAATTTCGTCTAAATTTCTTGTAACTTGTTCCACAACAAGTGATGCGGCAAATAAACTGTTTTTGTCTAATAACTTTGTTAATTCACTAAATGAATAGTACTCATTATTTTTAGATAAAACTAGACAGTTATCAGATATGAAGAAAAAGTCACCTGAAGGTTCATTTATGGTAACCATATCGAATGCTATGTAATCTAGATAATTACGTAAAATACGTGGGAACGAACTAATTTTATTAATTTTTTCAGAAATTGAGTCTATAATTGATGATTCTACTTTAGGTAACTCACCTACTCTCAAATCAGTGAAATGTGCATATCTTCCAGCATCGTTTAATCTATTTTTGAAATACGTATAAAAAAGCGAACGTAATGATTTGTCACTTGCTATTGTTTTGAGGGCAATCTCTGACAATGACACATCAGTGCTTAACTTCTTCAATAACTCGTCGAAATGATCTTCGAACTTATACCCTATTTTTTTGAGCCAAACGATCTTATCATTATTCTCTAAATCGTCTGTCAAAGCAGATACCCATATGGGAAATTCGATTTTATCGTGAACGGTCGTTTTTCCATACCAGGATAAATCCATGGGTTCCGGGGGAATAAAGAATGGCTTATCATCGCCAATCCACCGATACAAGATCAATGGATCGATTATAGTATTATTATGCTGATAATCTTTGGATAATGAGGCGACATACTTTAATTTGTGAGGATTGCCGTCAACGCAATAAAAAAATGCAGAATCGTTTAAGACATCTTTTGAGAGTTCAATAGTCCTTAGTGTACTAATTTTCTTGTTTTCTGCAGAAAAGATATATCCGTCAAGTTTACGGTCCAAATTTTTATACGGCAAATAATAAACAATCTTTTCCTTCACCAGATGAGAGAGATCTGCATAGGTACGCTTTAGAAAATCTACTAACATGTTACGGGACATGCAGAACCATTCATTCTTTCCTTGATCATCGATTTCTTCTCTATTTGCTGCTAGTTTAAAAGGTACATGCAATAAAATAGGGACGTTCAGTTTGATACTAGTTGGCAAAAAGGAATATAGTCTGCCGGTTTTTCCCAACAAATTTAACGAAGAAAGAGGCACTATCGCCACAATATTATGTCTTTTTGTAGTATTGCATTCTAAACCATAACGAGATTGACAGGTTTTTAGGTCATACGTCAATGGCAAACAATATCTATGACAACTCAAACTAACAGAGGACTCTTTGTCCGATTCCAGAGCTATTTCAACATTTTCTTCAACGATGAGCCCATTGCGTAATACTGGCACTCCTGAATTGATTTTAAATCTCAGAAAGCGACCGTCAGTATTCTTCAGTTCTAATACTTTTAATTTATTCAAAAAAACTATTGGGTTTTCATCGAATAATAATTTGACTGAACTATATTTTTTATAAATCTCGTCGAATAAATCTTTTTGCGTATCTAAATCTAGTTCCAAAATTAACCGTGTTCCTTTAACTGGGGTAAAATTCTGATATTCAGGATGAGGTATCGTTGTAGATTTATTGTCAAAATAAAAAGAGAATAAACCACTTTGAATGTGAACTCTTTTGCCGATTCCGAAAACAGATTTGAATCCAATTCCCTTCTCACCGATTTCGATTTTATCCGAATTGTTCTTGAGGGATTCGGCAATGCCGCTGACTGAAAATACATTTAGAGGCGTGAATCCAGATTCATCATACTCTAAAATAATGCGTGGTGGATTCTCAATACTATCAAAAGTTACGGTAAGTTTTCTTTCAGCATCATTAGGGTAGTTACAATCATCTACGTTTTGAATTAATTCGAAGAGAAATCTAAGTTTGGATGAATAGAATCCATCATTTCCGACAGCGGTAGTGCTTGTAATAAACGACTTGAAACCAGTACCATATAAAGGGAGATTATTCTCATTAACTTGTCTAAATTTTTGAAGTAATTGAAGATATAACTTGTGATCTTCGAGGGAATTTACTGAAAAACTATCATTCAAAAAAAGTTTAACCAATAATTTTTTATTGTCATCATTTTTCAAAAAATCGTCAGAAGAGTACTCATCGATAATCTGTTCAAGATTTATCTTGGTATTTTCATTCTGTTCCATAAATTCTCACTTTTCCTTGCAAAAGTAAAGTAGATTTTAATTCCGCCTTATTTTTTTGATCGTTCAATTCCAAAGATAATTTCTTACACTCCTCGTCCAAATTGTCAACCTGATGTCTCCGCATCGTACGAATACGCTCATCGTTCGCAGAATCTAACAGTTTTAACAGCACGTTTTTCCTCTGTTCGAATGAGTGGGCAAGGAACTCCAGTTTATACTCTATCTCTAGTTTTTGATTATTTATATGAACTTCGCGTTCCTTGCGCCAAAGGTTGTAGTGCTTTTGTTCCAATAGTTCTATTTCGGCATTATTTAATTCCAAATTTGAGGAATTTATACCCTTTTTCAATAATTCGATAAGCGATTCGGCTACAAGATCATTATCCGAAATATTGATCAGTTTACGTGTATGCTTTAGGCCTAAATACTCCCACGTATACAATTGAAATGCATATATTCCTGAAGGAATTGAAAGAGAACGACATTCTATTGATATGATTGGTGGTTCTGATTGAGACAAAACGTTGTAGGCCTCAATTACCAGGGGATGCATCGGTGTAAAGAATATACAATCGGGATTATTTTTGGCAAATTCACTATCAAACGTGCAAGTTATTATCGGATTGGAGCCCTTCAGATAGTCTATCCACTTGAGATACGCCAGATTTTTATTAAGATTCTTGTTTTTTATGCATGTATCCAATAACTTCCGGCGCACATCTAGCGATAGACGAAGCTGTTTTCCCCTATCCTTACCGCGAATGAATTCCGTCTCGTCAAATTTATTCCTTAAATATCTCTTTACAAGATTTTCAATATGTTTGGGAGAAATCCACGGATTTTCAGCCGCTTGAACGTCTTTATCCAGAATATACTGAGAGAGATCAAAACCGAATAAATATCTCTCTTCATCCTCTAATTTACGTAATTCCTGAATCTCTCTTATTTGATTTTCTGCTAAGTGTTCGATTTTGAATGATTGTTCTTCGAGGGTCAGTTTAGGATTCATCATTATTTTGAGAATCTCGTTATGTATTTCCCCTAAAATTTCTGAGCAATCCCCGATATTATCTTCAAAAATACCAATTTTTGTAAGGCATTTATCATAAACTATTGAATCGATCGTCCCGTTAGTTACGATATTGTATATTCTTACAGTATCGGATTTTTGCCCCCGACGGTCTATCCTCCCGATCCGTTGTTCTATTTTCATTGGGTTCCAGGGAAGATCGTAATTGATCATTGTATCACAGAACTGGTAATCTAATCCCTCACAACCGACCTCGCTGAATAAAAGAACATCAATAGCTTGCGGATTGGTTTTTTCAAGAGAAAAACGACTGTGGCAATTGAAGCGTTCTTCATCCGGAACATTACCATCTATTTGTTTAACCCTCAATCCCTTTTTCTCTAACCTTTTTTTCAAGTAGGATAAGGTTTGACGGAATGTACTGAAAACAATAACTTTGTTATTCTCCTCCAATTGTTTCGAAGAGATAATCTCCATCAATTTGTCGAATTTGGGATCTTCATCATCCAAATAATTAGAAGATAATTGTGATTTCAAGGTTTTCAATGCTTCATAATCAAAACATTCGTCATTTAACTCATAATCAGGTTGTTCAGAATCATAGATTATGGACTCTAGTTTCTTTGTAAGAATTGTATCTAAAAACGGAATTAAGCCGGATATACAGCTCGAAGCCTGTCTCATGAGCATACACATCATAAAGAAGACATTGTGTGTCCCGTGTTTAGCTACTAAATATTCACGTTCGAACTCAATTAATCTTGTATATGCTGTTCTCTGTTTATCTGTAAAATCTACTGTGATTGTATGGCTTCTTCTGACACAGAAATCTTCTATGTCTCTTCTACGAGTACGATTAATAATTGCATTGAAAGTATGGAGTTCTTCGACGTATGAGATTAAAGCAACTTTGTCTTCCTTACTGATAATATCTTTGCCCAGTATCTCGTTTACTTTTACAAATGCTGGATTGCGAGATATGACTTGTTTGCCCCAACCGGTCTGCAATAGATTATTGATCTCAGAATGAACGTTTGACCTCCAATCAGACCTTTGGGCACGTATTTCAGCCAAAATCCGATTAATATATTTGTTCGGCAAACCCATATTTTCAAACACATCTTTGTCAACAATTAAATCAGGACGTAATAAATTCAATAACGTGTACAGATCATCATTGCTATTTTGTAATGGTGTAGCAGTTAAAAATACAACAGCATCAGCATTACTGCAAAACTTTTCAACACATTTATATGCCCAGGTATTAGAATTTCTTATGTAATGGGCTTCATCAACAATAACTAGATCGAATCTAGGGAATGGATTCAAATCATCAAGCCCAAGTGTATACTTTTTCCCATTTTTCTTTGTTCCGTATAGTCTTTTCTCATCAAAAAGGGAATATGGAACAATAAGCTTCCCATATTTTATCGGCCAATTTGCTTGACGGTCAGCTTCAGTTATCGCTGTTGCTAAAATAGTACTATCCGCACTAGTAAAATCCTCTTCGAAACGTTTCATCTCCGTTTCCCATTTCCTTTCTGCCACCAAAGGTCTTGGACAAATGATGAGAATTCTATCTATTTTGTTTCTAGCTTCCAATTCTTTTATTATTAATCCTGCCTCAATTGTCTTCCCTACTCCCACATCATCCGCAATCAAAATCCGGGGGCTATCGGATTTTATTATCTTGAGTGCAGGCCTGAATTGATACGGTACAAAATCGACTTTTGCTGTTTTCAAAGAATATAATTCGTTAGATGAAGGGTGTGCTAATTCAAATGCTGTCAGATAAGAAACTGCATCATCCAGGGGAACTACATCAGTATGAGTGGATTCTTGATGTATTGATAATTGTTCAGCATAGTAGTTTTCAATTTTATTATCGATGAAGACGCTGATTTTCTGACCAACTATCGAAGTGATCACACCGATTTTTGTTTTATCACTGGATATTTCAACTAATGAACCTACTTTGAAATCTGTAGAAAAATCGGCACAAGCAAGTCCACTATCGGTTGATTCAATGCCGCTTTTTAAACTATCATAATCTACACAATCGGATATTTTTTCATAACCTTCTCTTGCTTTAAATGAGCATATGAAATAATCTTCCAACTGATCCAATGCTGTAATAAATCCAATAAGTTCTATGTTGTTATTCGATTCTAATTCTTTTATATTTAGAATATTGGGCCACTTCTGCAATTCAATAAACGAATCCCTCAAATATTCCGGAAGAATTCCGCGATTTTGTATTACATACCATTGTGATATGATATCATCTAACGATCTTCCCTGTAACCCATCTTCTTTAAAATTATCCTTTTCCTTGTCAATCTCGGCTTCGGCTCTAAGGCCGCTTGAAATGATCCAATCTTCAAGAGACGCAAATAAATCAGCTAAATGATTCCTTAACCGATCCAAAAGATTTTCAATATCCAATTTATCGCCATCGAATTAGAATTGTTGAAATGAGGACGTACCGCTAGTTATTAGTTATTAGTTACTATTATATGAGTTTGCATCGAATCCAACACCCAGTAACATGCTGTTCACTCTTCTTGACCATATCTTCGTCTCTATCAATCTATTTTAAGCCCTGTTTGACAGCAATCACCAGTAATATCGTTTTAATCTATGAACCTTGACAATAAGTCAGGAGGGGGATCGCCGAAGGGCATTCGAATCGTTCGGCAAACCAATCAGCGCCCGCTGCAGGTGAAATCCCAATCGGATTTACTTGCCTGGTGTTGTAACTTGTCCGCCTGTATGCCCGACAGTACGGTAAGTCTTCAAGGAGCATGCCCACGAACCAGACGTACCTCTTCGCGAACGGACTGACCGCGCCGCCCTCATAGAAGGCAGACTCTCCTTCACAATCTCCAGGCGTTCATCCCTTAAAATATCGACTGCGACGCCATTCGGAAAACCGGTGGGTGATAATCGTATTATTCCTTGAGGTAACGGTATGGAACGATCTTCGCAGCAGCCAGACCGCGCTTCCGAACCTCTTTTTGGAGGTCCCTGAACCTCTGCACCGCGAGGAAGGTATGGCACACCGACTCTACGATGATTCCCGCACCCTGCAGCGTGTTCCAGGCCCACCTGGAGAAGTCGATATCCGACCGTAGCCATTCGACGGTGATGGCAAAATCCGATAGATCGGAGAACTCCATCGGGATCAGCCTCCTCCTTTCGAGTTCGATCTTCTTGTATTCTACCATAGAACCGACGATCTTGATTGCTAATTCGAGATTGGTGTTTTCTGCATGTCCTTCCCTCCCCTGCCTCCAAAAAGAGGGCCGAACGGTATCGCTTAAAGCGGTATTAGATGGATAGGAGGTTACTGTTTCGAGGCCTGCTATGAGATTCAATATGTTTACTCAATCTTTCTATTACCGTCTCAACGTCCTCTTCAGCGGCAATAAGATATTCTCCCTGCTCAGAGTCCTTTCCCCGGCAGGTGTAATCTGGATTTTTTATCCCTATTTTGTCTATGGTGAAAATATCATATTGCACTTCGTCAACTACATTAGAGTTTTGCATAAACAATCTGTATACATCCCACATTGTACGCATTTTAAGTGAGTAGTAAAGAAGAATTGTTTTTGGATGACAATAATAGTAGTTGGTTCCTTTGAAATTGTCAGAAAACATGTAATATGAAGACAAAGAAGAGATCTGATTGCTGTATTCCCATTGAATTTCTTCACATTTTGGGTTATCCCAGAAAAACAAAGTATTCTTCAATTCGTAATACGCATCAGACAGTTTTGGAAAGATATCGGTTAAATCGATTGTATATCTCGCGCTCGACCAGAGTCTGTCCCTCGCGAATATCCGACTTTCCTCGATTACCAGTAAGGTCTTCTGATTATAGGTAAGGACCCTGACGATAGATTGTTGATCGTTAAACTGACATGATGTGAGACAGGTTATATGTGGATTGCTTTCAGTTAATTTTTCATCGTTAACGTATAATTGATCCGTTTTCAAAATCTCAAGTAATTCTAATAAATCAATGGAATACCACTCGTCGACCGAATGTTCCTCTTCATCGGGATAAAGACAATTTCCCCTATTCCAATATTTGTTGTATCTTAATAAGAAAGAAATGTAGACACTGTAGGGTCCGCAATATTTGAGACGAGTTTTTAATAGAACCTCACACGGTGGATTAATTAAATTTTTCATCCTGCAGGAAGGACACTCTAAAACCGGTCTGCTACAAGTACATAATCTTTGTCCTTCAATCATTATTGAAAAATTTCAAATGTACTATTTATTACTGCACTACCGAGATGAATATGTCAGTGTACAATTGACAAGTTGTATCACAAGGGCAAAAGCGTTGTACAGAACTATGATTTAGCATTTAGGTGGTTCCGTGAATCAGCCCTTCAAGGAAATGCCGAAGCTATGTACTATCTTTCGAGATACTATCTAAAAGGGTACAGAACAACCAAATCTGACGAATGTTTTAGAAAGAGGATTTGTTTCCAGAAGAAGTGATTCAGTTGGAAATATAAAACAGAATCATAGAAAGACCGTGTTTACGAACGAGCTGACGGAGTCGCGAGTGAGTAAACACGGTCTTTCTACG
>Ga0256405_10003563_pt1 | contig 31800 bp, 27 predicted proteins | sample RumenRJG_02DNA_FD_189096 | JGI IMG/M metagenome (GOLD analysis project Ga0256405, IMG submission 189096) | Bovine rumen microbial communities from Lethbridge, Alberta, Canada - RJG_02 | ecosystem: Host-associated > Mammals > Digestive system > Stomach > Rumen | place: Canada: Alberta...
TGCGGTGGCTTTCTTGTGTTGCCCATTTGGCCTACCTGCCGCCTGCATATTTTCTTCCGCTCAAGTCCTATTTGGGACTTGACTTTTTATTTGCAGGCTTTCCTGATAAAATATTGCAATGCTTCCGCACCGGCTTATTACGATTCAAATTGGTTCGTGACACGCACGCGGCATAGCCGGAGCAACCTGCTCAATCGAATCTTTATAACAAGAGGGCGGAGGACTGTTTACAGCCCGAGCGCTTAGCTCATCAAAGAAACCGTCCATCCATTGCCCTCCCATTATAACAAAAATAAGCATAGCCTCCGAGGCTTCATTTACGCTTCGGGTGCTATGCTTATTTTGTACCAATTCATAGAAATATCTTCTTTTTATTTCGATGTCTTTGGTTTTCCTTATAGATCGTCTATCAGTGCAGTGCTCTTGGCGTAGGCGGTACTGCGTGCCTCAAAGAAATCGGTCTTGACCATGTTGGCGTCGGCGTACTGGCTGACCCATTCCATGCTCTCCGGTTCGCTCTCAAAGCCTGGATACAGTGCGGGATAGCCAAGGCTCGTCCAGCGGAGGTTGCCGAGATAGCGGATGTAATCGCTGATCATCTGCCGGTTCAGCCCCGGGATGTCGTCGCCGATCACATAATGCCCCCATGCGATCTCCTGCTCCACGCCCTCACGCATCATCTCGCGTAGCGCTTGTACGCTCTCGGCGGTGAACAACTCCGGCTGCTCCTTTTGCAGCTCCGTGATGATATTGCGGAACAGCCACAAGTGCGTGTTCTCATCGCGGTTGATGTAGCGGATCTCCTGCGCCGAACCGGACATCTTCCCATTTCGGGAGAGATTGTAGAAGAACATAAAGCCGCTGTAAAAATAGATGCCCTCCAAAATATAGTTCGCCATCATCACGCGCAGCAGCGTGGGAGCGTCCTTCCGCTCCTGAAACTCGTTGTAGCAGTTCCCAATGAAGGTGTTGCGGCGCAGCAGATGCTCGTCCGTTTTCCATTGGTAGAGGATGTCATTGCGCTCCACGGGGGAACAGATGGTGTCGAGCATATAGCTGTAGCTCTGTGAGTGGACACACTCCTGAAACGCCTGAATGGATAGGCAGAGATTGACCTCGTTGGCGGTAATGTAGGCGCCGATATTAGGCAGGTTCGCTGTCTGAATGGAATCCAAAAAGACAAGAAAACTCAGAATTTTATCGTAGGCGCTGCGCTCGGCTGACAGCAGGCGGGGATAGTCCTTCACATCCTGCGAGAGATTGATCTCCTCAGGGATCCAAAAGTTGTTCATGGCCTGCCGGTACCAGTCGCTGACCCAAGCGTACTTCATATTGTTGAAGTCGTTGAGGTTGGTGGTATTGCCGCCGATCATGCGCCGCAGGCGCACATCGGGGTCGCCCTCCGGGTTAAAGAGGGGCTTTTTCTTCAGTTCCGTCATGCTATCCTCCTTATGACGAGCAGCTTTCGCAGTCCTCGACCTCAAGGGCCTTGCTGCGGACATAGTAAATGGTCTTGACGCCGGCCCTCCACGCCTCCAAATACAGTCTGAGCACCTGACGCATGGAATAGTCGTTGGTGATATAGAGATTCATGCTCTGCGCCTGGTCAATATGTCTCTGGCGAAGGCCCGCGGCGCGCACCGACCAGCTTTGGTCGATCAGATGCGCCGCCTTATAGTACCACCATGTATCCATAGAAAGCTCCGGGGCAACGCGGGGCAGCATGCTGCCCTTTTTCTCCTCTAAGAAGAATTTCTTCATAATTGGATCGATGCCCGCCGACGTGCCGGAGAGGATAGATGTGCTGGAGGTCGGTGCGACCGCCAGCAGATAGGCGTTGCGCATTCCCTGCACCGCCACCGTTTCCGCAAGCGCCCGCCACTTTTCGGAGGTATAACCCCGCTTTTCAAAATACGCGCCCGTCTGCCAGTCGCTGCCCTCAAAGAGCGCGTAGCGGCCCTTTTCCCGTGCCAGTGCTGCGTCCGCCTTGACGGCGGCGTAGTTGATGTGCTCGAACACCGCGTCGGTGAAGGCAAGGTGCTCCTCGCTCTCCCAGCGGATGCCGCGCTTTGCCAGCATGTGGTGGTAGCCGCTGACGCCCAGGCCGATGCTGCGGTACTTCTGATTGGTAAGCCGCGCGTATTCCAACGGGTAGAAGTTGAGGTCGATCACATTATCCAGTGCGCGGATGGCTGTTTCCACCGTGCGTTCCATATAGGCCTCGTCCTCCACCGACAGATTATCAAAGTATCGGATCAGTCTGTATCATCTCCTTCCTGCAGCGACGCAAGAAAGCCGAGAACATCCTCATCGATGCTCCCGGCCTGCGGCGCTGCTTGTGTGATTTGGATCTGGCTGCCCTGCAATTCCTGACGGACCGCCTGACGCACAGCCTCCAGCAGTTCCCGCTGATTTTTGTGTTCACAGATCATCCGGCAAACGGCGCCGGTGCGTTCACCTGCCGGAATATCCATCAGCGTCCGCCACGCCTGCCGCTGGATAGGTGAGCGCATGGAGAAGGACAGGTTCAGCCGCTTCTTGTCACTGCTCATGCTTTTTCGACATTCGCTCTGTCAGACGCTCATATCCCTTGGCATTTAAGCAAACGTCATCCAGTATGATGGGACGGCATAGTCCGTCCGCGGCGGAAGCATGATGCTTCAGCAGCGTCGCACCGCCGCCAAGAAAAACAGCAGGCATGGCTCGGACGTCCAGGCCGCTCTCCGCGATGGCAGAGAGCAGGCGTTTGGTGTAGCGTTCCGCTTCCTGATAAATGATCTTTTTCGCGTCCTCGTTCACATGGCTGGCATCGCCGCGCAGAACGCTTTCAATCTGAGCTGCCGTCATAGACAGGCCAAGGCCACGGCGGATCTGCTCGCTGATCTCATCCAGACAGCGGATCATGCCGAGTTCCAGACTGCGGCAGGTGGCGGCGTTGGGGATGCGGTTGTCCAGCCGCATGAGATCCACCGTCCAGCCGCCGATATCCGCAACGATGACAGATGGCTCATCCAGCAGGCTACCCTGCGTCAGCACTGCGGCATAGCCCTGCGGATACAGTGACACTTTGGAGATCGTGATGACATAGTCCTGTCCTTCATAGCGGAAGGACACCGGTTTGCCGCCCCGGCACAGGTAGTCCCGGAACGCTTTCTTATCCCTGCCGAAGCTGGTGAGCGGCAGTCCGACTGCCAGATGGATGTCCGCTGCCGTTCCGGCATTGCGGTATGCCAGTTCCTTTGCGATGGCGGCCAGCGTAAGAAGGTAGTAATCCTCCGTCTGTGTCTTGTCCTTTTGGAGCGGCTGGCGTCCGCTGCCTACCACATAATATTTACCGCCGTATTCCAACACATTGTTCAGCGTATACGGCTCATGCTCATGGGCCACCAGCCCGGTGTGAAAGGAAAAATGCGCGGTTTTCATGGCAGCGTAGCCATGATCCACACCGATGATGATGGGTTCGCTCATCTGGCCTCACCTCCATGACTGCGGTGTTTCTTTTTGGGCGCTTGCCGCTGGTCATACGCCTTTCCGGCACGGATGAGATCCCGCATTTCCTTTTGCCGCACATTCCAGCGTGTCTTGCCATCCCAGCCCGGATGCGCCATGCAGAGTCGTGGCAGGTACTGTTTCAGCTCCGGTCCCTCTCTGGGAAATTCAATACCGCCTTTATAGACGATATCCTGTTCCAGTTCTGCCAGCAGCGTTTCATACCTTGCCCAATCCGTCTGGTCATAGGCGCTTTTGCCTGTGAGCTGCTCACAGGCATAATCTCCCACATAACTGAGCGTCTCAAAGCAGCAGTCCCCGTAGGGGATGACCTCCGCAAGAGAGTCCGGGTCTGCCAGCGCGGACAGATAGACATCCCTTCCCTGGGCAATAAGCCAGGCGCGGAAGTCGATAAAGCCATCATCGCTGCAGCCATATCCCTTCATGACCCCGGCGGCGTCCCACAGTCCGAACTTGTCCGCAAGGTCTTCATAGGCGTGGAGGATGTCGTGAAAGTTCTGTGCCTGCTCCGGCCCCATGGATACCAGCCGGTCTTTCAGAAAGTCCATCATAGCGTCCATATCCTGTCCGTAGGTCTCCTTTGCACTTTGGATCAACTTCCAGAAGGAATCTTTGTTGATCTCGGTGATGTTATCGTTCATATCCTACCTCTTTCGCTTCTTTTTCCTTTGTTTTCAGGAGATGTGCCAACCCCATGCGCCCCAGTGCGTCCGCGCAGATTGCTTCACGAAACGCGCGGTATTCCGGCGTGGTGGTGTCCACTTTGCCGAGGATGGCCCGTTCATAGGTGGTGCCGGGGACGATCTCCCATGTGACGGCATCGAAATGAGCTGCTTCCAGATAGCGCAGAAGGGTATGTCCGTCCGCTGCCTCAAACGCGCCCCGGTTATCTTCATATCATCCCGCAGCCAGACATAGGCCACGCCGTTTTCCGTCATATCCGCACCGTCACAGGTGTAGGTGATCTCGTAATAGACAGTGTACTGACCCTCGTCCGTATAGTTGGGTGCGGTGGTCATGGTGCAGCTATCCGCGCTGTTGCCGTAGCGGATGGCCGTGCGGACACCGGCTTCAGACAAGTCCGTGACGCTGATGGTATGGGGCTGTCCGTCTGCCACGCCGTAGTAGCTGGCAACAACGGCCTTGGCCGCCGTGTAGTCATAGCGGGTATAGTCGCACAGGCGGCACTTCTCCACGGCAGCGAAACGGCCATGAGCGGGCTGGGGCAGGGTCTCCGCCGCCATGTCATGGCGTTCCAGCACAGAGGATTTCTCGTAATTCGTACCGTAACAGAAGCAGCAGTAGGTGCCGCCCTTGGTGACAGTGCGGTGGTACTTGCTGTCTACATATTCATGAGTAACGGTCTCCGGCAGATCCAGATAAAATTTGGCTGCGCAGTCATGCAGAACGTAGATGTTCTTATCCCATGCGTAGGGGGCGCCGTTGGTCTCGTTACTGTTCCAGTCTCCACAGCGGCTGCATACGGATTTGGTCCAGTGGTAGCCGGTGTAATAGGCGTTCTCGCCGGGGACACCGGCATCCAGACTGCCTACTGTTACTTCGTCAATACACATCCCGTTGGAGTACTTGACGTTGCGGTTCAGGGCCGTCTCACCGGAGCGGGTATACTCCGGAACACGCCAGACGGTGAAATCCGTGTTTTCCCTGCAGGTGGCGCAATAGAAGGTCTCATGGGTGACGATGGCGTTGACATCCAGTTCATTCGTCCGGTTGCTGGCCTGCTGCCAATGCTCGACGGGATCATGGTAGCTGTTCTGCTGGGCGGCTGATGCCGTGGGGATCATGCCAAGGCACAGGGCCAGTGTCAGAAGCATGGCCAGTACACGGTGAGAAAAGAAATATTTTTTATTCAAATGCGAACTTCCTCCTTATATTTTCCGAATAGGTTTCTTTGGATCTTTCGTGTTGATTACTTGATTACCGCCCCCTCTCAGGTGTTTTTCTTTTTTGCAGATACTCATTCCAGTCCTTGCCGCTGCGGGGTTCCTCCACGGTCACGGCGTAGCCCATGGCTGTGTATTTGTTCTGAAATTGCCGAGCCGCCTCCCGTCCCGGCCCATCTGCGTCCAGGCGCAATTCGATTCGTTTGGTCTGCGGATGATCTGCCAGATAGGCTTGCAGCGCGCCGTCATAAAGGCCGCAGAGGGCCAGTGCGTTCGGTGTGTTCCGGTGAAGTGTGAGATAGCTCATCAGGTCGATGGGCGCCTCGAATACGAGAACCTGATCTGAGCTGCGGTCATACGGGAGCGCGAAGCCAACGCGTTTATCGCTGCCTGTCACATCTCCGCGGAAGCCCTTGCCATCCCGGTCATAGGTTCCGCGCAGGCCCGCGTATTTTACCTGTCCCGCGCTGTTCTTTCCGACGAACACGCAGTTGTGATGCTCGGCGTCCTCATACAGCAGGCCGCTGTTCAAAAACTGACGGATCACCTGTGGGGCGATGCCGCGCTTGTGCAGGTAGGCAAACACCCTGCGATCATCCGCATTGCGAGGGGGCAGGGTAAAGGGCTTTTGCACCTCGTCCCGCTTGACGGAAGGCACCGCTTTGATAGGGGAGTCTCTGGCCCTGCCGTGAAAGGCCAGTAGGTACTCCACCGCCTCCGAAAAGCTCTTGCCGCAGAATTGCTGCAGGAAGGTAATGGCGTCCCCGCCAGTATTCTGCGAGTACCGGAACCACTTGCGGCGGTCCTTGATCCGCAGGCTGTCCATCTCCACTGTGGTGTGGTATCTGCCGATCCGCCGCACCTGATAGCCCAAATGGGTCAGCAGCTCCGGCAGATCCGTTTCCTTGGCGATCTGCATTTCTGTGTCTGTGAAGCGTCTTTTGATCTCGCTTGCCATAGTGATGACCTCCTTTCTGGCGAAACGCAAAAAGCCACCCAGGGCATCCGAGAGATTCGGATGCCCTGGGTGGCTTTTCCCTAAATCGTGTTCTTTTCTTTGGGCTTTAACGCGGGCCTACACGGCGTTATCTTCGTGGGGGGTGTCCGTGTCCGCTGGAGCGGTCACGTCGGCCACACGGGGCGCGACAGGGGCCTCAGTGGGGGTGTTCTGCTCCGTGGCGTTCTCAGTGTCCGCTTCGTCCAGCGCCTGCGTGATCAGGTTCAGCACGAAGTCTCGCTGGGTGAGCTTTTTGCCGGTGCGGAGCGTCTCGCGCTCCAGATGACGCTTGATGCGCTGGAAGAGTTCTTCGGGGATCTGGAATGCCATCGTTCTGCCTTTTTCAGTCATTTGAATGCCGCCTTTCTGATTTTCCATCATGTTGTAATAGTCTTGGATGAGGTTGGCGATGTACTCGCTGGTGGTCTGGCCCAGCCGTTCCCGTTCTTCGCTGACCCGCTCATGCAGGTCAATGGGGATCTGAGCGCACAAATTTTTGGTGGTTGCCATTCTCGTATACCTCCTTCGTATTTTTGTAACGCAAGCATACCCGAAAGGTTATGAGAAAGCTATTACCAACACCACCAAGGAATGATAGACAAACGAGGCGAAAGCAACATAAGCACCAATGTAACGAAAAAGGCCGCCGTCCGCTCCCACATGGGGAGCCGAACGGCGGCCTGCCTTCTTATTCTTTATTCTTTTCTTAGCCTCGGTGTTCAAGTCACACCAGTCCGCAAGAGTGCTCTGCTGCATCTCTGAAATGTCGCCTCTCGCGTGGAAAAACTGAAATGTTGAAAAATTGAGTTTTTGCAACTTTTTCATTCTAAAAGTGGCGTATTATATGTTAAAACGCCGCACTTTTGTGCGGCGTTTTCTGCGTTGCATCTTTCATCAACACATTTTGGAGCGGGCTACGAGGCTCGAACCCGCTTCCCGGCATCCCGCGAATTGCGTTCCGCAATTCGCAGGAACCCTGCCTCACCTCTGATTGAAATGCGCTTCGCGCATGGGTGTCGGTATCGAGTTCTTTCCGTCTAACGAAAAAAATCAGGGCATCCAAATCGGATGTCCTGATTTGCTCTGGAGCGGGCTACGAGGCTCGAACTCGCTTCCCGGCATCCCACGAATTGCGTTCCGCAATTCGCAGGAACCCTGCCTCACCTCTGATTAAAATGCGCTTCGCGCATGGGTGTCGGTATCGAGTTCTTTCCGTCTAACGAAAAAAATCAGGGCATCCAAATCGGATGTCCTGATTTACTCTGGAGCGGGCTACGAGGCTCGAACTCGCTACCTCCACCTTGGCAAGGTGGCGCTCTACCAGATGAGCTAAGCCCGCGGAACAAGAAGTATTATAGCAAGGCCTCCCCGTTCTGTCAAGCATTTTTTACATTTTTTTCAATAGTTTTTTCGATGTCTTTCAAAGAGCCTATCACGGCGCCTGTTCTGTTGAAGATGCCTCCGATTCCGTCGGAGCATCCGACTGCGCCGCAGCCGCCTGCTCTGCTTGATACGCCTGAATTTCTTCCTCCGTGGGCTTGAGTAGGAATTCGATGATCCCCACTGGGTCGGTTTCCGGATAGTAATGGACGATCCAGACCGCTTCCTCCCGGGTTCCCCGCTCCTGCCGCACCTGCTGAACCTCCTGTGCCACCTTCTCCCGGCTGTCTGCCTGCCAATAGCCCATGCGGACCACCAGTTCCGTCCGGCCACCGTCCAGCGCCGCTTCCAGCAAATCACCAAGCGCACTGACGCTGGAGGCGCTGACGATGGTCTGCATCTGCTCCGCCGTGCGGCGATATCCGATCTGAAGGTCCGCCTCAAAGCAGCTCCGCTGGGGCTGGCTGATATAGGTGATGTACTCCACGGCATAGGCTCCCAGCGGGGTCTCCTGCTGAACCTCCTGTGCCGCCTTTTCCAATTCCTCCAACGCAGTTTGTTCGTCCGGGAAATTATACAGCCGCAGCGACGCGGCTTCTGTGTGCTGACCGATGAGAATCAGCAGATCGTTGACCATATCCTGCCGGTTTTCCGCCCGCAGGGTAGCGGCGGCCTCACTTTCCCAGAACTTGCTGCTGTGAGGCTCTGATGTGGTATAGGAGCGCTCCAGAAGAGAGGCGCAGCCTGTCAGCAGGCCCAGCGCCAGTCCCGCCGCCGCCAGTCGATATACCTTCATTCGCGCCCCTCCTTTTTTAAATCGTTTAATAGCCCAGATCCTGATCGATGAGGACCACTTCCATCTCCATGTTGGCTACGGCCTCCCACAAAACCCCCAAGCCCCGGCAGATCCGCTCCGGGCTCTTGCAGTCATAGCAGCGATCTCCATGAACGGCGCAGGGCGTTTTCCGGCCCAGCCGCTGGGCATTCTTCGGTGCGGCAATGTTCCGCGCCCGCCAAAGGGCCTCCTCGTAGGTGGGGGCCAGCTTGTTCCGTCCCACGATGAACCAGACCTTCTTGTGGCCGTACAGGGACGACGCCACCCGGTTGCCGTTGCCGTCGATGTTGATGAGTTCGCCGGTCTCCGCCATGCCGTTGACAGAGGTGATATACATATCCGCCGTCATAGCCTCTCTGCGGGGGTCCTCCGCCGACTCCGGACGCCAGTGCCAGAACACCCGGTTGTGTCCGGACAATTTTTCGTAAAGGCCCATCTGCTCCGCCGTGACGGAGCCGCCGATGCCCACAGATACGCCGTCAATGGAGCGATTCAGATAGTCCGCGGCCTCCTCCGCCGTGGCAAACGTACTGACGCGGAACCGCTTGGATTCCAGATTTTTTTTGACCGTTGTAAAATCCGTCATGGAAACTGCCTCCTTATAATTCCTTCTGATACTCGCCGAAGCCCTCGCCCAGCACGTCATGGGCGTCGCAGACGATCAAAAATGCCGCCGGGTCCGCCTCATGGACGATCTCCTTGATCTCCACGATCTCCCGCTGGCGGAAGGCCACCATCAAAACGTGCTTTTCGCTGCCGCTGTACGCGCCGGTGGCATTGAGGATGGTCACGCCCCGGTCATAGGCCAGAATAGCGTCGGAGATCTTCTGCCAGTGATTCGAGATGATGTAGGCCACCTTGGAAGCATTCAGGCCGTAGAGCACCGTGTCCATAACCTTGCTGGACACATACAGGGCCACCGCACCATAGAGAGCCGTTTCCAGCCGCTGAAAGGCGATGGCCGTCAATGCCAGTACCACACCATCCGGGATCAGTATCAGCTTGCCCATGGGAAGCCACGGAAATTTCAGCTTCAGCAGGCGGGCCACGATGTCCGTGCCGCCGGTAGTAGCCCCCTGAGAAAAGACGATGCCCAGTCCCGCACCCATCATAGCACCGCCACAGATGGAGGCCAGCATGGGATCCATCGGGGAGAATGTATACAAAAGGGCGATACCGTCCATCGCCAGCGAGCTGACCGTCATGGAAAACAGGGACGAGGCCAGCAGATGAAAGCCGATGAACTTCCATCCGGCCAGAAACAGCGGGATATTCAAGAGGATCGTGCCGATACCTACGGAAAGAGCCGGGAACAGGACATTCAGCACTTGGGCCAGGCCGGTGATGCCGCCCATACCCACGGCGTTAGCGGCAAAAAACCAGTCGAAGGACAGTGCGAAGATCACAGAACCCACTGTTATAATGCCATAGCTTCTCAGTTGTTTTTTCAAATGGATTTCTCCCTATCTTTATCTATTCGCCCGGAACACGGCCTTACAGCAGGCTGATCTGCTGATCCTCGGAATCCTCCTCCTTTACCAAAGCGCCGGCGGCGGGAATGGCCCGCACCCGATAGCGGGTCCGGTTGGTAATGGAGGTCTCCTCAGACAACAGCACCGTTTCCAGATGATACTTGGGCTTCAACGTCATCACCGCCACGCCTTGAGCGGAACGGGTGGTCTTGGGAGCCAACAGCGCCGTGTGGAAGATCAGGCAGCGAGGTTCGTTGGAATACACAGCCAGTTCACAGTCCTCATCCAGGCGACGGATGCAGGCCAGGGGCGACTTGTCGGAATAGGCGCCGGTGAGCTTCCGGCGGTTGGAGGCAGTCTGATACGCCTTCATCTCGATCCGGGCCACCTTGCCGTTTTCATAGAAGAACAGCAGGCTTCCAGCGTAGTCCGGTCCCGGCAGCACCATGAAGATCACATTTTCTCCCGCATCCATTTTCAGCTTGGTGGGCAGGTAGTCACCCAGCACGCTGGCCTTGGCGTCATCAAACTCGCCCAGCCGGGTCTTGTAGACCTGACACTGGTCGGTAAAGAACATGGCCTCGGCGTTGGAGGTGGTCTCAAAGCTTTGGCGGAGGGCATCCCCCTCCTTGAACTTCTGCTCACTATTCATCCGCAGAGAGGCGGGGGTGATTTTCTTGAAATACCCCTCACGGGACAGGAACACAGTGACGGGATACTCCTCCTTCTGTTCCTCCTCCGGGGTGTAACTGGTGATCTCGTGGGGATAGACGATGGAGGTACGGCGGGGCTCGCCGTATTTCTTAGCGGCGGCGTTCAGTTCCTCCACAATGACCTTCTTCACCCGCTGGGGGCTGTTCAGCAGGTCCTCCAGATCGTCGATCTCGTCCCGCAGGGCATCGGTCTCCTGGGTGCGTTTGAGGATGTACTCCTTGTTGATGTTCCGCAGCTTGATCTCCGCCACGTACTCCGCCTGGATCTGGTCGATGCCGAAGCCGATCATCAGGTTGGGGATGACCTCGGATTCCTCCTCGGTCTCCCGGATGATCTTGATGGCCTTGTCAATATCCAGCAGGATGCGCTTGAGGCCCTTCAAAAGGTGCAGCTTGTCTTTCTTCTTGCCCAGCACGAAGAAGATCCGCCGCTTCACGCTGTCGGTCCGCCAGGCAGTCCATTCCTCCAGGATCTGCCGGACACCCAGCACCTTGGGGCTGCCGGCGATCAGCACGTTGAAGTTGCAGGCAAAGGCGTCCTCCAGCGGTGTCAGCTTGTAGAGCTTGGCCATCAGCTTATCCGGGTCCACGCCCCGCTTCAGGTCGATGGCCAGCTTCAGGCCGGAGAGGTCGGTCTCGTCCCGCATATCCGAGATTTCCTTCGCCTTGCCCGCCTTGATCAGCTCCGCCACCTTGTCCAGAATGGCCTCTACCGTAGTGGAGTAGGGGATCTCGTAAATTTCCAGCAGGTTCTGGTCCTTCACATAGCGGTACTTGGCCCGCACCCGGACGCTGCCCCGGCCCGTATTGTAAATATCCCGAATGGCATCGGCGTCAAAGATCAGTTCGCCGCCGGTGGGGAAATCCGGGGCCAGCAGTGTCTCCGTCAGGTCGCAGTCCGGGTTTTTCAAATAGGCCACCGTAGTATCGCAGACCTCTTTCAGGTTGAAACCGCAGAACTGGGAGGCCATACCCACGGCGATGCCGCTGTTGGCGCTCACCAGAATGTTGGGGAAGGTGGTGGGCAGCAGCGCCGGCTCCTTCATGGTGTTGTCATAGTTGTCCACGAAGTCCACGGTGTCACTGTCGATGTCCTTGAAGATCTCGCCGCAGATCGCGGAGAGCTTTGCCTCTGTGTACCGGGGGGCGGCCCAGGACATATCCCTGGAATAGGACTTACCGAAGTTGCCCTTGGAGTCCACAAAAGGCGTCAGCAAAGCGCCGTAGCCCTTGGAGAGACGCACCATCGTATCGTAGATGGCGGCGTCACCGTGGGGATTCAGGCGCATGGTCTGGCCAACGATGTTGGCGGACTTCGTCCTTGCTCCCGTCAGCAGGCCCATTTTATACATGGTGTAGAGCAGCTTGCGGTGGGAGGGCTTGAAGCCGTCGATCTCCGGGATGGCACGGGAGACGATGACGCTCATGGCGTAGGGCATATAGTTGGTCTCCAGCGTATCGGTGATGGGCTGCTCCACCACCGCCGCCCGGAGGCCCATGACGTTGGGGTTGTTGACTGGATGCCGGGATCCTTCCGGCTGCTTCTTTTTCGGCATAATAAACGTTCCTTATTTTATCCACAGTAAAGTGGTATTCTTACGAAGCTCATTGCGCCCGGCAAGGGAACAGTTCCTGCCGGGATGCGGCGGACCGCTGCAGGGGATACAGGTTTTGCCTGTTGGAATGCCCCCACATTTTTTTGAAATGCCAAGCGCACCAGATTGGTGCGAAGATGTGCGGCGATGCCGCACTGGATTGAATCCCCGTTTTCTTTTCGTCTTGCCGAAAAGAAAACGGCCATTCATGGTCAAAAGAAAAGGCGCTTAGGGATGAGTTGACACGGGAGTGTCAACTCACCCAAAACGATGGGCCCGCCGCCACGCACTGCCATGCAAGCCCGGCGACCTCCTGCCGGCTGCGCCGATAGATGTTCCGCGAGGAACTGCATACCCGCATTTGATAATGCTGCGGATTGCCGTGGCGCAAAATTGAAAGGCTTTCCGCAATAGCCCCGTGCGTTCCGCTGCGCTACGCACTACCTGGTTCTACAAATGCGTATCAGCGGCAGCGGAAAGAGGGGCAGGGGGTGTCTTATTTGCACCCCGAAATCTGATGTTCCATCAGCGCGGCGTACCGGGTTAGAGATTTACCGCACCCCGCCCGTGATTTAGTATGCACGCCTTCACCTGCATAAAAGTTCTCACAGAACATGTTTCCCCAACCTTGCACTCATGTGCAAGGTTGGAACAAACATTTTTTCTTTTCCACCGTGCACGGCGCAGAAGGTGAATTGCCCCGAAGGGGCAAGAGAAGCCCCTCTGGAGGGTTTTCTTTTTGATGTCTCAAAAAGAAAATGGGGGGTGCATTCCGGCAGGCGAAGCCTGTATCCCTGCGGCGGTTCGCCGCATCCCGACAGGAACTGTCCCTTTGCGGGAGCAGCGAGAAGGGCGGCACATTTATGAAATATCCGCCAGATCCAAAAATCTTGCTCCGTTTTCCGCGATATGGTCCTTCCGGCCCTGGAGGTTATCTCCCAGCAGAAGGTCAAACACTTCCGCCGTCCGCTCCACATCCTCCGGCATGACCCGGATGAGCCGCCGGGTCTCCGGGTTCATGGTGGTGAGCCACATCATGTCCGGGTCGTTTTCACCAAGGCCCTTGGAGCGGTCGATCTTGTACTTCTTCCCCTCCAGAGACTTGACAATGTCTGCCTTCTCCTTGTCGGAATAGGCGAACCAGGTCTTATCCCCGCAATTGATCTCGAAAAGCGGCGTTTCCGCGATATACACATAGCCCTGCTGGATCAGGGTGGGAGTCAGGCGGTAGAGCATGGTCAGAATCAGCGTCCGGATCTGGAAGCCGTCCACGTCGCCATCGGTGCAGATGACCACCTTGTTCCACCGGAGGTTCCCCAGGTCGAAGGCGGCCAGGTCCTTCACGTGCTTGTTCTGGATCTCTACGCCGCAGCCCAGCACCCGGATCAGGTCCGTGATGATCTCGCTTTTGAAAATACGGGCGTAGTCCGCCTTCAGGCAGTTCAGGATCTTGCCCCGGACGGGCATGATGCCCTGGTACTCCGCGTCCCGGCTCAGCTTGACGCTGCCCAAGGCGGAGTCGCCCTCCACGATGTAAATTTCCCGCTTCTCCACGTCCTTGGAGCGGCAGTCCACGAATTTCTGGACCCGGTTGGAGATGTCGATATTGCCGGAGAGCTTCTTTTTGATGTTCAGCCGCTGCTTTTCGGCGCTTTCCCGGCTGCGCTTGTTCACCAGCACCTGCTCGGCGATCTTCTCCGCGTCGAAATGGTTCTCGATGAAATAAATTTCCAGATTCGTCCGCAGGAATTCCGTCATGGCTTCCTGGACGAATTTGTTGGTGATGGACTTTTTGGTCTGGTTTTCGTAGCTGGTCTGGGTGGAGAAGTTGTTGGAGACGAAGATCAGGCAGTCCTCAATGTCCTGCCATGTGATCTTGCTTTCGTTTTTCTGATACTTGTTCTGCTCCCGCAGGTACTTATCTACTGCGGAGACAAAAGCGCTTTTTGTTGCCTTTTCCGGCGCGCCGCCATGCTCCAGCCAGGAGGAGTTGTGGTAATGCTCGATGACCTGTACCTTGTTGGAAAAGCAGCAGGCGGCAGAGAGCTTCACCTTGTACTCCGGCTTGTCCGCCCGGTCCCGGCCCCGCTTTTCCGCCTGCCAGAACACCGGAGTGGTCAGAGCGCCCTCCCCGGCCAGTTCCGCTACATAGTCCTGGATGCCGTGCTCGTAAACGAAATCCTCCTCAGGCAGAGAGCCGTCCTCCTGCTGATCCCGGAACTTGAAGGTGATCCCCTCGTTCACCACCGCCTGACGGCGCAGTACATCCGTGAAATATTCCGCCGGGATGGCAATGTCGGTAAATACATCCAGATCCGGCAGCCAGCGAGTGCGGGTGCCGGTCTTTCTCACCTGAGACTTGGGCAGGGGCGTCTTTTCCAGTTCGCCCACGATCTCGCCCCGCTCAAAGTGGAGCTTGTACTCAAAGCCGTCCCGCCAGACGGTGACGTCCATGTAGCGGGAGGCGTACTGGGTGGCGCAGGCGCCCAGACCGTTGAGGCCCAGAGAGTATTCATAGTTGTCACCGGTGAGGTTATCATACTTGCCGCCGGCGTACAGCTCGCAGTACACCAGCTCCCAGTTGTAGCGCTGTTCCTTTTCGTTCCAGTCCACAGGGCAGCCGCGGCCCATATCCTCCACCTGAATAGAGCGGTCATTGTACCGCGTCACAGTGATGACCCGGCCGTGGCCCTCCCGGGCCTCGTCGATGGAGTTGGAGAGGATCTCAAAAACCGCGTGTTCGCAGCCGTCCAGACCGTCGGAGCCAAAAATGACACCGGGCCGTTTCCGGACCCGGTCCGCGCCTTTCAGAGACGAGATGCTGTCATTGCCATAATCCTGTTTTCTAGTCGCCATAGTTCCTCCAAGAGGGCATTTCCCCGTTTATCAGGGAACATTCTGCCATTTTCATACTGAGTTGATTATAGCATATCCCCGTCCTGACTGCAAGCATCCCCCGCCGATCCCTGTTTTTTTGTCAGGAAAAGTGCCATTTCACTCAAAAAGGTTGTTGCGTAACTTTTTACATAACAGTCGGTCACCCGGTATTTTCCCCATTGTCAAAGGGTTTTTCACATTTTCCACAGCTTTTTCCACATCGTTATGTAACCCTGTTAAAACGAAAAAAGTTCATAAATTTTACATGGCTTATACAAAGAAGAAGTTCTGATGATATGCCGCCTGCTTGCGGCCGCTTTCTTTCCATTCCTGATTGTTGGGACGGTCTATCCAATTCTCTATTTGCACAAAAAAGCTCTGACGCGGCATAAAGCCGCGTCAGAGCCGACGATGTACTTTATAGATGTACTTTATAAAACAAATCAGACGTAGTTGCAGATACGGGCAATAGCGGTCTCAACAAAGCCCAGTGCTTCCGCCTTGGTCTGCTTGCCGCAGGCGGTCTCTACCACCATATTCAGCAGATCAGTACCCAGCTGCTCCACCGTCTTCTCCCCGTAGATCAGAGGAGCTGCGCAGAAGTCGATGTTATCCTCCATATTGGCAAAAGTGATCTTATTGCCCGTGACCTTCACCACAGGAGCAATGGGATGGCCCACCGGTGAACCCCGGCCGCTGGAGAACACAATGACCTGTGCACCGCCGGCCACCATGGCCGCCACGGAGGCGGGGTCATTGCCCGGCGTGTCCATGATGACCAGGCCCTGCTTGCTCTCGACCTGTTTGGCGTAATCATATACAGCATTGATGGGGCTGTGGCCACCCTTGTGGATGCAGCCCAGAGACTTCTCCTCCAGCGTGGTGATGCCGCCGGCCTTGTTGCCCGGAGAGGGGTTGCCCTGGCGGACATCTTCGCCGACAGCGTGGAAGTGCGCCTCAAAGCGGCTGGTGATCTCATAGATGCGATCGTGGACTTCCTTGTTGATAGCACGGCGGGCCAGAATGTGCTCAGCGCCAATGAACTCGGAGGTCTCGGAGAGAATGCTGGTACCGCCTGCCTGCACCACCAGATCGCTCATAGCGCCGATGGCGGGGTTGGCAGCAAGGCCGCTGGTAGGATCGGAGCCGCCGCATTCCGTGCCGACGATCAGTTCGGACAGGGGGAACTCCTCCTTCTGGAGCATGGAGGCTTCAGCCACCATCTCCTTGGCATAACGAACGGCGATCTCAACAGCCTTGAGGGTTCCGCCCACTTCCTGAATGATGACCTGCTTGAGGGGCTTGTTGGTGCGCTCCTCAATGGCCTTGACCACCAGGTCCATCTGGCAGTTTTCGCAGCCCAGAGACACCACCACAGTACCGTAGATATTGGGGTTGGCGGCATAGCCGGCCATTACATCCATAGTGAACTGCTGGTCAGGGGCCACCTGAGAGCAACCCTGCTGGTTATTGAAGCTGATAGCGCCCTCGACCTGCTGTGCAATGATGCGGGCCGTGTCTGTGGCGCAAACGCTGGCGGGCAGGATCAGTACTCGGTTACGCACGCCAACCCGTCCGTCAGGACGGCGATATCCGTAAAAAGTCATATTCTGTATCCTCCCTTACTCCATCCCGCGGCGATCTTCTTTCATGCTCTCAACATTGTGAACATGAACATGAGCGCCCTCGGGGATCTGTTCCGTGGCCACACCGATGTGTTCGCCATACTTCACCACAGGCTCACCCTTTTCGATGGTCCGGGTAGCCAGCTTATGATAAATGGTAATATCTTCCGTGGCTTTCAGAGATACAGTCTTTCCCTCTTTGAGATAGGTAACGGTATCCCCTGCGGCAATCGGCTCAATGGCAACGGCCACATTGTCTTTGGGGTCAATAATCATTGCATTTTGCATGTATAATTCCTCCTTCATATTATGGGGCCGGGTATGCTTACAGGGGGATCACCAGGGCGCCGATCAGAGCCAGCACGAAAATGCACACAGAGGAGATAAAGGAGCCCAGGGTGTAGGTCTTCAGACCGCCGGTCACGGTCAGGCCGGACATATTGGTGGCCACCCAGAAGCCGGAGTCATTGACATGGCCGATGGAGTTGCCGCCGGACAGGCAGGCCAGAGCGATCCACACGGGATGGCAGCCGATGGCGGGAGCGATGGTTGCCATGATGCCCATAGAGGTCATGCCGGCCACGGTGCCGGAGCCCTGCGCCACACGGAAGATCATGCCAATGAAGTAGGCCAGGAACATGGCAGGGATGACGGAGGTGGTATCGGTGCCCAGAAGGCTCACGATGGCATTGCCAATGCCGGTAGCGGTGATGACAGAGGAGAAAGAGCCGCCTGCGCCAGTGATCAGCAGCACCACACCGGCGCTCTTCAGTGCCTCACCGGCAGACTTCTCCAGATTCTCGCGGCCGATGTAAGGCAGGCTCACCAGGTAAGCGCCCAGAGTACCCAGGGTCATGGCAACCAGTTTGTTGCCCAGGAAGCTGCAGATCAGAGGCTCCTCGTCAAACACAGCGGTGCCCAGAGTGCCGAACAGGATGCACACCACGGGGATCACAACAGGCAGCAGCGCCATGCCGAAGGAGGGGCGAGCCTTAGCGTCATTCTGGGCAGCACGGGCAGCCACCAGCTCACTAACAACGTTGGAGCTGTGGTTCACGTCCTTTTCCTCATTCCAAATGCCGCGGTTGTGGATCTTAACATAGATGAAGTCGGACACCAGAACGGTGATAAAACCGACAACCAGACCGACGATCATCATGATGCCCAGATCAAAGCCAAAGATATCGGCGGCAGCCAGAGGGTTGGGCGTGGGAGGCACCACGCAGTGAGCGGTGGTGGCGCCGATGGTCAGGCAGCCGGTGACATAGCACATCTTCATATCGATCTTGGCGGCAATGGTGATGCCGATGGGGATCAGGATAATGAAGGTGACGTCAAAGAACACAGGGATGGACAGCACGAAGCCGGCCAGGCTCAGGCCCCAGATGGAGCGCTTTTCAGGGAAAGCGGAAACCAGCTTGTCGGCGATGATGTCGGCAGCGCCGCTGTCACTCATCAGCTGGCCCAGGATGGTGCCGAAGCCGACAGGCAGGCCGATGCTGGTCATCATGCTGCCGAAGCCGGAGGAGATGGTGTCCATTGTAGTCATCAGGTCGAGGCCGCCGGCCACACCCATGAACAGGCTGGCCAGAACCATGCCGATGGAAGCGTTGAGCTTGAGGACGATGATGCAGAACAGGATAATTGCGATTGCGATCACCAGTGCTACGATCAGCATTGCGGGAGATACCATAGAGTCAGTTCCTTTCTTTTTTTGCGTTTCTTGCACTACTATTTAAAACCAGAGCTTTCCGGCGGTCCGCCTGTTCACGGCAGGCCTCCGGCAGCTCGGATTTTTCAGAACAGGTTGCCGTTTTCGTCAAAGGGCAGGTCATAGGGCTCCGTGAGAACCTCAAAGTTGGGGTTATTTTCCACCAGAGGCAGCATGCCCTCAGAGATCTCGATGACGCCGATATGGGCAGTGTTGGGGATGCGGATCATCTTCATGTGGTCATGATCCTCTGCCTCGGGGCAGCACATCAGGGCCAGCTGCAAGGCCTCCCGGTCGTTATCCATGATCATGGGGATCTTCATCAGATGCAGGAAGGTGTTGGTCACGCCGGTGGGATAGGTCATCTCCAGCTTCATCTTGTTGAACAGACGGCGGGTGGTGACCTCCGCCAAGCCGATGCCCTGTGCATTGCCGTGGGTCTCGTCGGTCAGGTCCAGGATGACGCACTTCTCTGCCTGAATGCCGCCGGAGCAGTACTTGGGCTGGACAAAGCGGCCGGACACGTTGGGGTCCATGCCGTCGCCGGAGATGTTCTTGCCGATCTTATCCACCACCAGCACGTCGCACTTGTCAAACAGCAGGTGGGCGATGGTCTTGTAGGAGATCTCCTTGAGCTTGGGTTCCTCGCTGATGATCTCCTCCGGGCTCAGGCCCTTGATGAGATAGGTATCATCATAGGCATTTTCAATGATGGCGATGCCGCCCAGAACCGGTGCGTTTTCCAGGATCGTCCGGCCGTACTCCTCCACCAGCTCATGCATGATGGCAGGACTCTGATGATGGATGCTCTCAGCGCCCTTCTGCTTGCCAAGGCCGATGGCCATCATCTTCATCAGGCCGCTTTCATAGGGACCGCGGAAGGAGGTATGGGGCTTGATGCGGTTGAAGAGGATGATGCCGTCCGCCTCAGAGGCGTTCTTGTCCATGAACACCGGCTGGTGACGCACGCCGGAAATGCCGATCTGAACCGTCTCCATGGAGCTTTTCACGGGGCAGCCCATGGCCTCCTCCGTAATGCCGTAATCCTTGAGGATCTGGAGCTGGCCCTCGGCGGTAGCGCCGCCGTGGCTGCCCATAGCCGCCACAATGTAAGGCTCGGCACCCTTGGATTTGACAAAATCCACAATGGCACGGGCCATCACGGCATTGTGATTGATGCCGCGGCTGCCGCAGGTAATGGCGATCTTCTGACCGGGCTGGATCTTGCCGCCGATCTCAGGGCGATCCAGCTCCCGGGTGATGATGCCGGGAATATCGCTCTCAAGGATGCAGGTCTTGTCGAAGTTCTGGCGAACCTTGACCATCTTGGGGATCGGTGTGTCTTTGATCAGGTTGGTAATGGTTTCCATGTCTTGCTCCTCTCTCGCCGCCGCAGGCGGCATATCATATCAACAATTATACAGATTTTTAATTTGAAAACGGATGCCGTGGGCTGTTCCCCCCAACACCGTGCCCGTCAAGATCATAGCTGGCAGCACCCGATTCCAGTGCCCCGGGATACGCCAGGCTCTAGCGGCGATGCGTTCCATACTTGCTCTGTTGGTCTCCACTCGAGCTGTATATGTTTTTCCGTTCCGTGCACGTGCACGAGTCAGTGTAAAAAGAAAAGCGAAACAATATCGCTCATTAACACTGTTAGTATAATCTGTGTCCGTTTTTTTTGCAATTATAAGATATGACAAAAAAATAACAATTTTTTGTAGAATTTGAAAAATGCAACGCAATACACCTACCGGTTCAGCTTTGCGAAATATCAATGCAAGACCGCAGGCTGCAGGGTCGGTCGCAGTTGTCACCCCCCCCCCGTTTTCAGGAAAGGTGAATCCGACGCGCAGATCCGCCAAGACATCCCCACGTCAAAGGAGTTCGGTTCAGATATGCAATTTTCCCCCCGCCGATCATTTCAACAGCATCAGGATCACGCCGTAGATCACCGATGCCAGTGTCCCGAAGGTGATGACCGGCCCGGCCACGGTGAACATCTTCGCCGCCATACCGGTGACGAATCCCTCGGACTTGAAATCCAGTGCCGGTGAGGTCACAGCGTTGGAAAAGCCGGTAATGGGCACCAGCGTTCCCGCGCCGCCGAAGTGGGCCAGCTTGTTGTAGAGATTCAGTCCCGTCAGCAACGAGGACAGGGCCACCAGCGAACAGGAGGTAGCTGTGCCCGCGTCCTCCTTGGGCAGGCCCAGAGACATCCAGCCGTCCAGAATGACCTGTCCCAGAACGCAGATGGCTCCGCCCACGAAAAAGGCCAGACATACGTCCTTCCCCAAGGGGGACTTTTTCATTTTCCGCTGCACATACTGTTGGTATTCCCGGGGCGTCATATCCATAGTACGACCTCTTTTCACAAGTTTTCCATAGGTTCCCCATTCCGGCGAAAAGTATGTGAAATTTCTTGCAATGCAGTCTGAAAAGCGGTAAACTGTTGACCATGATTCCAAAAGGAGGGCATTTTTATGAAAACCGTCCGGCCGCTGGGGCTATACATCCACATCCCCTTCTGCAAGGCCAAATGCGTCTACTGCGACTTCTACTCCCTGCCCCATGGCGAGGACCGCATGGACGCCTATACCGACGCCCTCTGCGCCCATTTGACAGAAGCCGCGCCGCTGGCCGCGTCTCACACAGTGGATACCGTATACTTCGGCGGCGGCACTCCCAGCTATTTAGGAGAAAAGCGCCTGTGCAAAATTTTAAAGGTCATTGAAAAGCGTTATCAAGTGGCCCGCGACGCGGAGATCACTCTGGAGGCCAACCCGGACTCCGCCGGGGATTGGAAAGCTCTCCGCGCCCTGCGGCGCTGCGGCTTCAACCGGATCTCCTTGGGGATGCAGTCCGCCTGCGACGAGGAGCTGCGAACCATCGGCCGGGTCCACACCATGGAGCAGGTCCAACAGGCGGTGGAGGCTGCCCGGAAAGCCAAGATTCAAAATCTGTCGCTGGACCTCATTTATGGTCTGCCCCACCAGACGCAGGAGCGATGGATGGAAAATCTCGCCGCTGCCGTAGCTCTGAACCCGGAGCATCTGAGCTGCTACGGCCTGAAGGTAGAGGAAGGGACGCCTCTCTTTGCCATGAAGGACACCGCCGGTCTGCCGGGAGACGAGGAACAGGCGGATATGTACCTGCAAACCGTGGAATTTTTGAAGCAGTACGGCTATGAGCAGTACGAAATTTCCAACTTCTCCAAGCCGGGCCGGGAATCCCGGCATAACCTGAAATATTGGAAGCTTCAGGAATACGCCGGCTTCGGCCCCGGCGCCCACAGCGATTTCGGCGGCGTCCGGTATGCCTACGAAAAAGACTTGGACGCCTACATCGCCGCCGCACACGGCGGACAGTTCCGCTTTTCCGAGAACACCGTCATCCCGCCCAGAGACCGGGACGTGGAGTGGGTGATGCTGGGTGCACGACTAATCTCCGGTCTGGATCCCAAGGATTACGAAGCCCAGTTCCGCCGCCGGTTTGATCCGATTTTCCTGCCGTTTCTGCAAAAGTGCGAGGCCGCCGGCTATGCTGTGTCGGAAAACGGTGTGTGGCATCTGACCCCCAAGGGCTTTTTAGTATCCAACCAGATCATCGGCGGGCTGCTGGATGCTCAGGCTGCGGAAAAGCAGCGCCGGGCAGACGCGGCGGCCCGGGGCGATTTCCGGGTCAATCTGGACTGACCCGCAGCCAAACGGCACTGCCAATCCTATGAAAGGACGATTTTCTATGTACGTTTACACGCCGGGGCAGTGGGCCCTGCTGTTCTTCTTCTATTGCTTCTGCGGCTGGGTCTGGGAATCCTGTTATGTCTCCGCCAAGCAGCGTCATTGGGTGAACCGGGGCTTTCTCCATGGGCCGCTGCTGCCGATCTATGGCTCCGGGGCCATCATCATTCTGTTTGCCACCCTGCCGGTGGCGGACAACTTCTGGTTGGTCTATTTTCTGGGTATGCTGGCCGCTACGGCGCTGGAATATGTGGTAGGCGCCGTAATGGAGCAGCTTTTCAAGGTCCGCTACTGGGATTACACCAAGCAGCCCTTTAACCTCCACGGCTACATCTGCCTGACCAGTTCGATCGCCTGGGGCTTTTTCTCCGATCTGCTGATCTATGTCATCCATCCCCCCATCGACAAGCTGCTCCATAAGCTCCCGGCCCTGCTGGTGAATCCTCTGGCCGCAGTGATCGCCGTGCTGTTCATCATGGATACGGTAAAGTCCACCAAGGCCGCCATCGACCTGCGGGAGGTCCTTACCAAGCTTACCGAGGAAAACGCAGAGCTGCGGCGGCTGGCCAAAAAGGCCGAGGCCGCCCAGGCCCGCACTGCCGAGGAACTGCAGGCTTTCCGGGAAAAGACCTCTCTGGACAGATACCTGCTGCAGTCCTATCTGGCTGACGAGCTGGAAGCCCACCGCACCGCCAAGCAGGTCCGGAAGCAGCGCCGCCGGGCGGCTCTGGAAAACGCCTTCCGCCGCCGGGTGGAATCCAAGCTGGAAATCCTGGCCAATATCGCCCAGGCTTTGGAAAAGACCCGCGCCGCGCTGGACGATGGCATCGACGAACCCGGCGAGCAGGAGCTTGCCAAGCATCGGGAGGAGCTGGACGCCCTCATCGCTGCCGTCCGCCAGAGAGAAGCGCAGGTCCGCACCCGCTCCATCCAGCGCTACGAAACCGCTTTGCGGGTCCTCCGGGCCAACCCCTCCGCCAAGGCTAAGGCGGAACTGGGTGAAGCCTTTGACTCCCTGCGGAAGCTTTTGGAAAAATGAGCCAATATTTGGCAGGCGTTCCCGGAGGGAACGCCTGTCAGCGTGTCGAAAAAGTCTTTTCTCCCCGCTGAGCAAGTTTTCAGAACTTCATAAAAGTTCTGAAAACTTAGGATTTTAATGGCGCGGGACACCCTTCTTGGGTTTCCCGCGCACACCCTTCCTTACCGTCGCGGAAAATTTATCACTTTATCGACAGCCTCGCAGGCGTTCCCTCCGGGAACGCCTGTTTTTTATGTTCGCCGCCGTATAAAGTTCAGGTCCGGGGACATACTACCTGACGGCGTAAGCCAAAATTTTTCTCATGCAGGAGGAACGAATCATGAAGGACTGCACCAACGGCGGCTGCCAGCGCACCCCCAATCAGAGCATCAGCTGCACCGTCAACAACTGCGCGCACCACTGCCAGGACTCCAATTACTGCGGCCTGACCTCCATTCGGGTCGGCACTCACGAGGCTAACCCCACCGAGATCAAGTGCACCGACTGCCAGAGCTTTGAGCTGAAATAACGGCTCCCTCCCCTCCGCCGTCGGGCCAAAAATCCTTTGACCCACCGGCGGAGGCCGTACATACGAGAAAGGAAGGTGGCGTGATGGCTTCAAAATGGCCCGCCCGGATCGCCGGCGGTGCAGCTGGTCTTGCCAACGGTCTGTTCGGTGGGGGCGGCGGTATGGTATTTCTCCCCATTCTCTCCCGTTGGGGCAATCTGAAGTCCCGGCAGCTCTATGCCACCTGTGTGGCGGTCATTTTCCCGGTGTGCGCCGTGTCCGCCGCCATGTACCTCTGGCGGGGCGGGATGAATTGGGCCTCCGCCCTGCCCTATCTGGCGGGTGGGCTGCTGGGGGGCTGGCTGGGCGGAAAGCTCTACGGCAGAGTGTCCACCAAAATTCTGAAGTGGATCTTCGCCGCCTTTCTCTTTTACGCGGGGGTGAGGTATCTGCTTTGACGGACTGGCTGCTCCCCTTTCTCTGCGGGCTGGGGGCTGCGGTGATCTCCGCGTGGGGCGTGGGCGGCGGAACGCTGCTGCTGTTGGTGATGACACTGTTTTTAGGCGTGGACCAGCGAATGGCCCAGGGCATCAACCTGCTGTTCTTCCTGCCCACAGCCATTTCCGCCCTGCTGTGCCACTGGCAGAAGGGATATCTGGATACACCCACATGGAAGGCCGCCGTCCCCGTGGCTGTCCCGGCGGCACTTGCAGGAGCATGGATCGCCACAGCGGTGGATGTGGACCTGCTGCGCCGCCCCTTCGGTATCTACCTGCTGCTCTCCGGTCTTTCGCTGATTTTCCCCCAAAAGGATCATAAAACCCCCGGCGGCTGAACTCAGCCGCCGGGGGTCATTCGTTTCATTTAGAGGGGATCATTTTTCCACGGCCTCGGTCAGTTCCAGCGTCACCGTCAGGATCTCGCCGCGGCGCCAGAGGGTCAACGTCATCTCGTCTCCCACATGGTGCTGCCACCGGGCCCGCAGCAGATCCGCACTACTGAGGGTCTCCTTGCCGTCCGCCGCCAGAAGATAATCCCCGGCCCGGACGCCGGCCCGGTCCGCCGCGCCGCCCGCCGTGACCTCCTTCACCTGAATGCCCCACAGGTGCTCCGCCAGTTGGTCCGGCACTTGCAGAACGGAAACGCCCAGCAGCGGCTCCGGCTGAGGCTCGCCATAAATCAGCAGGTCATTGACCACCCGCTCCGCCTGCACAGAGGGAATAGCAAAGCCAAGACCCTCCACCGTGGAATATCGGGCATACAGTTTCATAAAGTTGATACCCACTACCTGTCCGTAACTGTCGATGAGCGGGCCGCCGGAGTTGCCGTTGTTCAGCGCCGCATTGGTCTGGATCAGCGGCATGGAGGTCCGGCTGGTAAGCTGGATCTCCCGGTTGACGGAGGAAACGATACCATCCGTGAAGGTGCCACCCATCTCAATGTCCAGGGGCGTACCGATGGCGTACACAGGGTCGCCTACGGACAAAGCGTCGGAATTTCCGAATTCCGCAAAGGGAAGAGCCTCCTCCGCATTGATCTTCAGCACCGCCAGATCGTACCCGGCGTCGCTGGCGATATACTTCGCCGCATAGGGCCGTCCTCCGGACAGCAGCACCGTGCAGCTCTTGCCCCCGGCTACCACATGGTGGTTGGTGAGGATGTAGCCGTCCTCCCGGAAGATCACACCGGTTCCCACAGACATCCGGCCGCCGTCCAGATCCACCGCCACCGTGACCACGGCGCCGCTTACCTTCCGGTAAACCTCCTGAGCCGAAAGCGCATGGCTGCGGTCCTTCGCCAGTTCCAGACGAGCGTCTGCATCCGGTTCCACAGTGGGAATGGTAATGGGGGCATCCTCATCCTCCTGATCCTGATCGTAGTAGTAATAATCATCCTCGCCCCAGTCATTAGGCATTTGCAATTCCCATATCAGCCACCGCACCCCCGCCGCCAGCAAAGCGATTACCGCCGCTATGGCCAGAAGGATCAGCAGCCCCTTCCACACCCGTCGCTTTTTCCTCCGAGATCTGGGCGTTGGCTCTGTGGGTACAGGCTCCACGGCCCCCGGCAAAGGCCGGGAATAGGTCTCCACGATCTCCGCAGGGAAATCTCTGCTGTATTCCTCGATGACTTCTCCCCGCGTCTGCAGGGTCCTGCGCTCGCTCATAGTACCTCTTTACTCCACCCGCAGAGAAAACGTGAAGGTGGTCACGCCATTCTCGCTGGTGACATTGATTTCTTCCTTGTGCTGCTGCAAAATGGTCTTGACGATATACAGGCCCAAGCCATAGCCGTCCTTATCCTCACTGCGGGACTTGTCGCTTTTGTGGAACCGCTCGAACAGTAGCGGCAGCTCCTCCGCCGGGATGGTCTCGCCCACATTTCGGACGATGATCCGGGCCTTGCCATCCATCATGGCCACACCCAAGTAGAGGGTGGAGCCCTCCCGCGCAAATTTGGCGGCATTTTCCAGCAGATTGTAAATAACCTGGGTGATCATATCGTTGTCGCCCAGCACCAAAATCGGCTCATCGGGGATGTCCGCCTCCACATCCAGATGCCGGTCATTGATCTTCTTCTCCATGGAGATCAGCACCCGGCGCATAGACTCGCACACATCGAAATGATTACCGTTGCGCAGGGGATCGATGGCCTGCAGCTGGCTGACGTCCAGCATCCGCCGCACAAGGCGGCTGAGACGGCGGCTCTCGTTGGCGATGATCCGCAGATACTGCTTTTCATTCTCAGGCGGGATGGTACCGTCCAAAATGCCGTCCGTATACCCGGCGATGGTGGTCATAGGGGTTTTCAGCTCGTGGGAGATGTTGGCGATGAACTCCCGGCGCTGACGCTCCGTCTGCTGCAAGGACTCTGCCATATTATTAAAGGAAGCCGCCAGCTCGCCGATCTCGTCCTCCCGGCCATAGTCATTCATGCGAACGTCAAAATCACCGTCGGCATACTGCCGGGTGGCAGCAGCCATTTCCCGGATGGGCTTGATCTGCCGCATGGTGGTGATGGAGGACGCCATAAAGGAAATCATCAGCACCACGAAGCCCGTCATCATCAGCAGTCCCGCAAAGGCTCGCCACAGATTATCAACGGAATCCGAGGCGCAGACGGTGAACACCGCCCCCAGGACCTCCCCGGTGGTTGGGTTCACCACGGACACGCCGCCCACAAACTGCTTGCTGGAATAAATCTGGTCCAGACGGCTCCGCCCGGCCCAGGTGCCGTCTGCGGAGACCTTGTCCATCACCGATGACGGAATGGTGACGGGCCGGCCCTCCATAGTGGCATCCGTTGACAGGAGGACATGGCCATCCATATCGCACACCAGAATATCCATTTCGGAGATCACGGCGGCAGTGGCCGCCAGCTGACGGAACTGCTCGTCCTTCTGCAATTCCTCCATAGAGAGATAGCGGCCGGTCTCCAGATACCGCACGGACAGCTTGCTCACCGCCATCGCCCGGACCATCAGCTCATCGGTTTTCTGCCCCCGGGCATAGGAATAGCTCAGGGAAAAAAAGGACACGCCCAACAGTACCAGCGTCAGGAACACCATGCCCACGGTGACGGCCATCTGCCGCCAATAAAGCCCGTGAAACCGCTCGCGGAACCAATCCTTCATATTACTTCGCCTTGTCTGCCGTCTGGCCGCCAACGGTCTCGAACTTATAGCCCACGCCCCAGACGGTTTTCAGCGCCCACTGGTCGCTGACGCCCTCTACCTTTTCTCGCAGGCGCTTGATATGCACGTCCACGGTGCGGCTGTCGCCAAAATAGTCGAAGCCCCACACCTCGTCCAAAAGCTGGTTGCGGGTGTAGACCCGGTTGGGGGTGGAGGCCAAATGGTACAGCAGTTCCAGCTCCTTGGGGGGCGTGTCGATCTTTTTGCCGTCCACGATCAGCTCATAGGAATCCAGATCAATGGTCAGCTTGTCGAAATGGAGTTTCTTGCTGGTGTCGTTGGGGATCTCCATTCGCCGCAGAACGGCATTGATCCGGGCGATCAGTTCCTTCATCTCAAAGGGCTTGACGATGTAATCATCCGCGCCCATTTCAAGGCCCTGGATCCGGTCAAAGACCTCGCTCTTGGCCGTCAGCATGATGATGGGCACCTTGCTGGTCTCCCGGATCTTGGCGCAGACCGCCCAGCCATCCATCACAGGCAGCATGATGTCCAACAGGATCAGGTCCGGCTCCTTCTTCTGGAACTCCTCCAGTGCTTTGCCGCCGTCCCCGGCAATGCGGACGTCAAAGCCTTCCTTTACCAGATACATGTGGATCAGGTCGGAGATATTCTTATCGTCTTCTACAACCAGAATGTTGCGTCCCATAGGGTCTCCTCCGTTCTGCAGGGCCTTCCGGTCCCGTTTCTTATGTTCTTCTCTACTTTATATTACCCTAAACTTCGTCAGGGTGTTGAACGTTTTGTAAATCTTGCGCCATTTCAGCCGCCGGTCAGCCGATTTCCGTCATCGCCCGGCAGTAGTGGCCCGCTCCCTGAGCGGAGATCACAAATTCCCGCAGGCCCGCGGCAGAGGCAGTGGTCCCCAGCCAGACAGACACATCCCCCCGGCGGGCCGACACCCGCTTCATCAGCGTGGAGGCGTTGGAGCTGCTTTCCAGCTTATAATCCGCCCGGTCCATCGAGGGTGTCAGGCACCGCCAGCCGACCTCCTCCAAGGCCTGCAGCTCCGCCTCCTCCGCATCCGGCACGTAGGCCAGCCGGGTCTTTCCCAGAGTGGCCCGGTACAGGGCTTCATTGCCCCGCCGCAGCTGCTCCGCCGTGTCCTCGCCGCTCTCCGCCAGTATGCCCACCGCATGACCGGAGGCAGCCATCCGCCGCAGCAGTTCGCCGTTGGATTCCAGGAAGTCCGGCGTACAGTAGAAGGTGGCCCAGCCGTTAGCACGGTCCAAGGCGTCCAGCAGCCCGGAGGTCCGCTGATCCGCTTCCAGACACAGATGGATTCTGGCCCCCCGCGTCGGTGCGGAGGGTGTAACCGGTACATTGGGCGTGGTACTGGACGTGGCATCCCTGTTATACGCGTTGTAGCGCTCTTCCATATTGTAGGTCGCCGCATTGGCAAAATCCTTGGCGCTCATGCCGAAATCCGGAGACCGCAGCCACACCAGATAGCCGTTGGTCACATCTGTCACGGAATATTGCAGGCCGAAAAAGTTTGCGACGGTATACGCCGGGACAAACACCAGTCCGCCGGACTGAATGACGCCGGGGGTGAACAGACTGCCGCTGCTGTCCTGCGCCGTACCCTTGGCCCAGTCAAACAGCATGGCCCGGCGGTCCTTTTCCAGCACCGTCATCTTTTTTGCGGTATTGTTGATGACAGAGATCCCCAGATTGGTGAATACAGAGGCCGGTACATACAGATAGCCGTTGGCCCAGAAGGGCATGGTGGCATCTGTCACCGGCAGAACGCTTTCCTCTGCCGCCACGAAATACACACTGCCCGCCGCTTTGGCCGGAAAAGCCAATTGAAACAGCAGCAAGCAGCACAGCAGACCCATGGCCCATCGCTTTTTCATCAGCAGTTCCCCCTTTGCGGCAGTTTTTTAATAAAATATTTTACCACATTTGCTTCTGTCTTGTAAAGTCCGTGACTCAGCCGTTGAAGACCTCCACCGTCACGCCGGTATAGTAGTGGGTCAGGATGGTCTGATAGTCCGCGCCGCTCTCCGCCATGGCGTCCGCACCGTATTGACTGAGGCCCACGCCGTGGCCGTAGCCGGTGACGTAAAACACAAAATTGCCGTCCTGCAATTCCCATTCAAAGCAGGCGGAGCGCAGCCCCAGTGCGGCGCGCACCGTACCGCCCCGGACCGTCACGCCCCCCACCTCCACCGTCTCCACGCTGCCGGCGCTGTCCCGGATAGGATCTTTCAGCCAGCTTTTCTTGTCCCCGGAGAGATCGGCAGAGGGGATCTTCGCCAGCAGCTTTTCCTTCAGCGCCGCCGGGGTAAAGTCTACGCGGCTGTAATAATTGGGGATGGTCTCCTTGGCTTCGGGGGAATCCACTGGCTTCAGGTAGGGCAAATCGTTCTGCCACACCTGCCCCGCAGCCCGGGTCAGCCCCGCAGAACTGGAATGGAACACCGCCAGAATCGGAACGCCGCCGTAAAGGATGGCCTCCCCATCGGTAGATGTCACTGCATCACGGACCTTTTTCTCATAAGCGTCCGCCTGTGCCCCCCAGTTGGCCCGGGCCTGCTCCATGGCGATATACGCCTGACAGCAGGTGGAATCTGTACAGATATCCGCCGTATCTCCGTGGCTGCTGCCGGCTGTCAGCTTGTAGAGGGTATAGGTCCGGGCTGCCACCGCCTGCGCCTTCAGCGCCTCCTCCGCAAAGGACGCCGGCATCTCCGCCGCCGTGACGCCCACCAGATACTCCGCCAGCGTCATTTCCCGCACAGTCTCTCCGTCCAGCACCCGCAGGGTCCGGTCCGCGTCATAAACAGCCTTTACCGCAGGTTGGACCGGAGCCGTCTGCTCCGTCCGGGGTAATTCCGTATACTCCGGCACCTCCGCCGGTTCCCGGGCTACGGCCAAGGGCAGCAGAAACAGCCCCAGCAGCGCCGCCGCCGAGGTCAAAGCCGTATTTTTCCAAAGCTGCATAGCGATTCCTCCTTTGCTTGTCCAATCTATGCGGCCATCAACAGAAACATGTGCCCCGGTGCAACGTTCTGCACACAAAAACCGGCAGACGCTCCGCACGTCTGCCGGTTTTTCAAGGAAACCAATTATTTTTACTGTATGATTGCTGATACGGTATCCGCAGTCCCGTGCCGCTGCTCACTCCGCCATCAGGCTGTCATTTTCCATGATGAAGGGCCGGGTGGTATCCTGTCCCCAGGAGGTATCGTACTTTGCCATCAGATAATCGCGCAGTTCCGCCCGATTTTGTAACTTTACCAGCCGGTACGGTTCCTGGAAGGCAACCTTCTCGATCAGACAGAAGCTCCCGTCCTCCACAGGCAGCAGCACCCCAACATGCCCCACAAACAGCGTATTCTCCGTATCCGAAAACTTGTCATGCAGGACAACGGAGATCAGCCTGGCGGTGCTGTCCGAGAATGTAACGCCCCGGGCGGCCCAGCCCGCCTGAAGCGTCTTGGCCTGCTCATTCACATCCGTACTGTCTGCGGCGGGCACCGGCGCAAACAGCGCGCAGAATTTGGCAGTGCTGTCTCCGCAGAGAACGGAGGGATCTTCGGTCAGCGTTTCCAGATCCAGGAAAAGTGTATCCTCTCCCTGAGTCTCCGGCTGATCCGCTCCGGCGGTGACGAACTCACCAAACAGGCTGAATGCCGTGATGCGGCAGTTATAGCCGGGGAAGTCACCGTTTTTCTCCGCCCACAGATCCTGCATCTCATAGGGATCGTACTTGGTATCGGTCGGTGCGGCACGCTCAAAGCCGTTCGTCAGCCATTCACTCTTGACGCTGGCGTTGAACTGGTCCACCCGGTCAAAAAGGCCACGGATCCGGGGCTCATCTACGCCCGCGTTCTCAAGCAGCCGGGATATCTGCATGGAGTCCCCAGCATGAAAAGTCAACGGAATAAACACCTGATTTGCTCTGCGTTCCATTCGCATTGCATGCACTGCGTTTCGGATAGATGACTCACTACCTTTGAAATTCAGTTCCTCTTGCAGGCGGTGGTAGATTCGGCGAGCAGTATGCTTTTGCTTCTTGACTCCTTCCAGTTCGTCCTCATCCAGGCAACGGGAGATGAACTGAAGCACATCCTCTGTCAGAACCGTAGGGGCTCTGTTATATGCCTCTTTCTCCCAGGGAACCGTGTTGCCGTCCCAATACTTTTTTACCGTATTCCGAGAGATTCCGAGCGCCTTTGCCACCCAACGCTGACTGGTTGCTCCCTCTAATTG